>Ga0187894_10001151_pt1 | contig 34880 bp, 22 predicted proteins | sample GBC1701081metaG_FD_136650 | JGI IMG/M metagenome (GOLD analysis project Ga0187894, IMG submission 136650) | White microbial mat communities from a lava cave in the Kipuka Kanohina Cave System on the Island of Hawaii, USA - GBC170108-1 metaG ...
AAACGACTTCACGATCCAAATCATCACCTGGGGCCTCGCGGGCGATCTGCCGGTGCCGGGCGACTACGACGGCGATGGGAGAAGCGATCTCGCGGTGTGGCGCCCGTCGGACACGACCTGGTACCTGAACACCACAACCTCCGGCATCTACACCCAACCGTTCGGACTAACCGGCGACAAACCGACCCCGAACGCGTTTGTTTATTAAAACAGCTCAAGCCTGACCGTCAGGGAGGGCTCGTCGCACCGACCCTGACCCTTACTAACGTGCGGGCTACTGACATTGCGGGCTACCAACACCCGGCCGCGAAGAAAGATCGAGGAGAGTTACGTTGAATGAACGAAAACGCAGAAAATTTCAATCTTCGGAAGAGAGATGCTTATCTAACGAAGATAAGAATTCTATCCGTGGCTGTTGTGTTGCTCTCGATCAGTTCGTTTAGGGCTGAAATTGATTGTCAAGCGGGCGAAAGGCTTAATCAAGGTGTCGGACTGCCTCAGCTCGTGCCGCAAACCGGACACACAAAAGCTATAACAAAAGTTGCGTTCGCACGAAACGACACTTTGGTTGTTTCTGCCAGTTTTGATAATACGGTAAAGATCTGGGATGTGGAATCCTCATTCGAGCTTCGCGCTTTGACAGGGCATACTGCACCCGTCAAGGCACTTGCCGTCACGCAGGACGGCTTGCGAGTCGCATCCGGCGGCAACGATAAAAAAGTAAAGATTTGGGACGTAGCTTCGGGACGGCAAACGAACGAATTTGAGGACCAGCCCAGTGCGATTGAATCGCTTGCATTTAGTCCCGACGGGAAACTGTTGGCAGTCGGCGGCACCAACTCTAATATCAAGATTCTGGATTCAGTAACCGGAAAACAAATCTCGGAACAAACCGGACATATCGGCCGGATAAGCGTATTGGAGTTTAGTCCCGACGGCACTGTTCTTGCGTCGGGCGGTCTGGACAACACTGTGCAGCTTTGGGAAGTTTCTTCTGGGCGGAAGGCAATTATTTTAGATACGCACTCCTCAGCTCCATCGGCGCTTGCCTTTTCGCGCGATGGAAAATTCATTGCTTCCGGATCTATCAAGGGTGCAGTTCGACTATCGGAAGCGGCTGGCAGTAGAAAAAACCGCAGCTTGAACATATCGACGTCGCAGATACTGGATTTACATTTTACAAATGATTTACGAATTCTGAGTCTGAGTGCGAAGGGCGAGATTTCTGAATTCGATCTCGACGGAAATAAACGGGCTATTACAATCGCCGTCCCTAATACAAATGGCGAAATAAGCTCTGCATCGATCGGTCTCAACGGAAACGCGGCCGCCATCGGCAGCGGGGATGGTACAATAAAACTCGCAAACACGTCGGATGGCAAGGTTAATCGGACGCTCGAGGGGCTGGTGCCGAGCTATTTCGGGCTCGCGCTGAGCGGAGACGGGAAATGGTTGGCTTTAGGTGCAAATGATCAGACTGCCAAGCTCTTTGATCTCTCCGCCGGTCAGCTAAGTTTTGTTCTTCCACATCACGGAACAGTCACCGATTTGGAATTCACGACCGACAACCGATTCTTGATCACCGGAAGCACTGAAGGAAAAATCCGGCTCTGGGACACCTCGACGGGAGCTTTGTTCCGAGAACTGGCTCCTCATCGAGCGTCAGTTACGCAGATATGCGTCAGCGAAGATGGCAAGCATTTTGCCTCAGCGGACACTTCAGGCTTGATCTACCTATGGCGGACGGACACCCTCGATTCTCCAAAAACATTTGCAGGCCACAAGCGGGAAATTACGGCCCTGACTTTTCTAAACAACGGCTCGCAGCTGGCTTCGGCCGGTCTACAGGATGACCTAAGAATCTGGGATGTATTTAAGAGCAGCGACGCTGCGACGCCGATAACGGGAATCGGCGCTGCGAGAGACATTGCCGCCGATTCCTCGGGCAGGTCTTTTTTCGTCCTTACGAATAAGCATATCGTTGAGGTCGATCTTACGTCGCGTGTTACCAAACGGGTCGTTGCCTTCGACGGTGCCGCAAATTCCCTGGCACTTAAGACATCAAATGACGGACGGTTGTTGGCTGTAGGCAAAGCGGATGGTGCCACACGTCTCACGCCAGTCGATGATCCGACAAAAACCGAGAGCAGAAATTCGCACTTCGGAAATGTTCATTCGGTAAAATTCACTAAGACTGGCGATAGGTTATTCTCTGCGGGTGACGATGGAACCGTAAATATCTGGCAAGTTCAACCCTACGAACGCATCGCAAGCATTACGGTCGTGCGAAATTCCCCAGATTGGCTCGCCGCAACGCCCGACGGCTCGCTCGACGGAACACCGCAAGCCTGGAAAAGCCTGGCGTGGCGATTTGGGAACAATACCTTCGAATTCGGATCGGTTGAAACATACTTCAACGATTTTTTCTCACCGGGACTGGTGAGCACGGTACTGAATGACCCGAATGCGTTTAGAAACCTGAATCGAACTTTGGTTAACGCGGATCGACGACAACCAAACATTAAGATATCGGTCGGAAATGACTCAGATACCGAATCGTCGGTAGATATAAGATCCAGCGACCGTGAGATTTCGGTGAGCGTTCACGTTACTGATAACGTAAGCGACAAGAGCGATAAAGCCGGTACCACTTCCGGAGCTAAGGACGTTAGATTGTTCCGAAATGGTTCCCTTGTTAAAAAATGGGCCGGCGACGCCTTTGAACCAGCTACGGGATGCACACCCGTCAGGACCCAACCGGACCAGCCCAGAAGAGCGGTCTGTCGAACCAAGGTAACCATCACAAGCGGCGAAAACAGGTTCTCGGCATACGCCTTTAGTCGACACAACGTAAAGTCTAAGGATGCTGAAGCCGTAGCTGTTGGAAACGAATTCTTAAAAAGAAAAGGAACGCTCTACGTACTAGCCGTTGGCATAGATAAGTATTCAGCGTCTGATCGCGGAACCGGTCAGCCGTACGATCTGCGATTCGCGGTAGCTGACGTCGATCGGATCGGGTCCGAGATCGCGGCTCGTCAAAGCGCCGTTCAGAAATTCTCTCGGACAGAAATTATAAAGTTGACCAATGCGTCTGCAACCAAAGCAAATATTCTGCTCGCTCTCACTCGATTTTCTACCGGAGGCGATGCGTCTCACCTTCCTGAACCGCTTCGCTCTGAGATTGAAAAGATCAAAATAACCGGTCCAGAAGATGCGATTCTTTTCTATTTCGCCGGACACGGAACCGCCCGTTGCGTTGTCGATCCAGCCCGCCGAAAAAATTGTGACCGGTTCTATCTAGTTCCGTATGATGGCTTTCCTTCGATCTCGGACGGAACTGAGGAATACAAGAATAGACTATTCGCCTCCAGCATTTCGGACCGGGAATTGGAGACATATTTCGAACCGATAGATGCGGCAAACCTGCTGATGGTTATCGATGCATGTAATTCAGGACAAGTACTGGAATCCGAAGAAAAACGTCGAGGACCTATGAATTCCATCGGCCTCGCGCAGCTTGCTTATGAAAAGGGCATGATGATCCTTACCGCATCGCAAAGCCAACAGGCGGCACTGGAAACCAATAAACTGGGACACGGACTGTTGACTTTTTCGTTGCTTGAGGGACTTTCCAAGGCTGTTTCAACTGAGGGCAGAGGAATTATTGACCGTGACTGGTTTCGTTATGCGTTGACAGAGGTTCCGAATCTTCGACTCGAGTCGATGAAGCAGCGAGCCGACCCCTTTCTCCCGGCTGAAAAACGCGGCCTGCAAACGCCCCGTGTTTTTTTTCGAAGAGAAAGCGATGCCAATCCGCTTATCGTATCGAAACCGTAGAGGCCGAACACACTTCTAATCGGCCGTTCGTAAAAAATTTAACGGTGCCGGTACATAAAAAAGGCAGCTCGTTATGGACCGCCTTTTTCGGTTTTTTGGAGATTGATCAGACCACGCCGTATTTTCTTAGATCGACAACTACGACATAGGCCATTCCAGGTTTTTTGGGTTTTTTATCCTCTTGCGGCTTTTCGCGTGGCGGCTTGTCCTTCGGCTCCACCTTTGGCGGATCCTTCGGCGGCCGCTTTGGCGGGTCGTCCTTTTGCGCGGAAACGCCGAGCGTCAGCCCGGCCGTCGCCACGATCAGGAACAGTATTTTCATCAATGTCTTCATCAAACTTTTTCCTCTCCCTTTGATCTAACGCAAGCGGGGAAGAAGGAAAGTGCTGCGTCCGCTGATTATTAGGCAATCAAGGTGCCAAACAAGCGTTTAAGACGCATAAGCGGTTCAATTGGTTGGAATATATCACATGGCGCCTTTTTCCTGCTTTACAAAACTTTACGTTTTCGGGAATCGGCATACGAAATCGTGAATTTACGAAGATTTTAGGCTAAAATCGCCTCATTATGACCGAAAATCCGATTTCGACCGACCGCATCCGCGCGATTCTCGTGCTGGTCGCTACAATCGGCGTGATCGCGTTCAATTTTCTCGCGGCGGCCGGACGTATAAATAACGTAAGCCCGGCACAGATATCCGATAAATATCCGACGCTCGTCACGCCCGCCGATTACGCTTTTTCGATCTGGAGCCTGATCTACGCCGGGCTAATCGCTTTCAGCATCTATCAGCTTTTGCCTTCAAATCTCGTAAAATTTCGCGGCCTCCGCACGTTCTGCATTCTGAGTTGCGCCCTGAACTGCGGCTGGATTTATTTTTGGCTCAACGACCAGATCGCCGTTTGCTTCGTGCTCGTTTTCCTTCTTGCCGCCAGCCTTTTTATGATCAACTTGTATCTCCGCACGACCGAAACGCCGAGCGAATACTGGCTCGCCAAGGCGCCTTTCGGCATCTATTTCGGCTGGGTCACGGCCGCGACGCTCGTAAATTTCGCGATACTGCTTGTTTATTGGAACGTCCAGCTTTCGCCGTCGGCGTGGAATGCTCTTGCGGTCGGCCTGATTTTATTAGCCGCCGTGCTTGGCGTCTTGATTCGAATTTGTTTGAGAAATTACTTGTACCCGCTCGCCATCGCCTGGGCTCTTACCGCAATCGCCGTCAAGCAAAGCGGTCAAACGCCAATAGTCGTCGCGGCCGCCGTCGGCGTCATCGCCTGCCTGATCGCAACGCTGAGTTTTGTGCTGACCTTGCCATCGAGTGCCGATCGCCGCACATGATATTCCGCGAAAAAGTATAAAATTAGATGGTGGCGAGGATGTCTGAAAAGTCCGTTTTAGCCGCAGAGCGGCGACAAGAAACTAGCCAGACGTGAAACGTCTGGTAAGATCAGTGTTCACATGGTTCGCCCTGAATGGGCGAGAGACCTCGTCTTTTACGCCACGGTCTGCCGCACCTTCAGTGCGGGTTAGATCATGCTGCTTTTCCAGACGTTTCACGTCTGGCTAGTTTCGTCTGGCCGCTTCACGGCCCAATGAGACTTTTCAGACATACTCATATTTCTAACTTCACTCAAAGACACGATCCTTGGATGAACAACGGCAAAATCTGCATTTCAATAAGCGCCGAGACAAGCGCCGAACTTTTGAAAAAATTCGAACGCGCCGAAGCAACTGCGGATGTTGTCGAGCTGCGGTTCGACGGTATGCGTGCTGCTGAGGTAAGGCTCGTCTTTGCCGCGCTTAAACCCACGAAACCTGTCTTGTTTACCTACCGCCCCAGGTCGCAAGGCGGAAATGCACCGGACGCCGCTGTGGATCGAGTCGGTTTTTGGATGTCGCTTTTTTCCGAATGCGAGGTCGAAAAAGAATTGATGTGGCTCGACAACGAGATCGATTTAGGCACGTCGCTAAAATGGTCCGGCGGGCACACGTCGATCAGGTCGTTTCACGACTTCTCCGGCGTGCCCGACAACCTGGATGCGATCTATCGCGACCTTGAACAGCTTGGAAATATACTGAAAATCGCTGCCGCGGTTGAAAACGCGACCCATGCGATTCCGCTTTGGAAGCTTCTGGAATACACCGATGAAAATCATGACATCATTCCGATCGCAATGGGCGAGGCGGGAAAATGGACACGGGCATTGAGTTTGGCGCACGGAGCGTTTATGACCTACGCCTCTCTCGAATCGAGCTCGGAAACCGCTCCGGGACAAATTTCGGCAGACGATTTGATCAACGTCTTCCGGGTGAAAGAACTCGATAGAGACACAGAAGCTTACGGTCTGATCGCGGGCGACACGGGCTATTCCGTCTCGCCGTGGATGCACAACGCGGCGTTCAAGGAAAGGGAAATGAATTGCGTTTTCGTGCCGTTTCAGACGAATGATCTGGACGAATTTATGCGACGCATGGTAATGCCGGAAACACGTGAGGTCGAACTGAACCTTCGTGGATTTTCCGTCACCAACCCGCACAAAAAAGAAATTATTCGATACCTTGATCGTTTGGACGAGACTGCGAAAAAGATCGGCGCGGTCAACACCGTTAAGATCGAAAACGGAAAGCTGCTCGGCTACAACACGGACGCGCACGGTTTTATCACGCCGCTGAAAAAAGTCTTAAACACGCTCAAGGGAAAAAGAGTTGCGATCGCCGGCGCCGGAGGTGCGGCACGAGCGTGCACATATGCGTTGAAGCAGGAAGGCGCCGACGTAACGATCTATGCGCGAAAGCAAAGAAACGCCATCGCATTCGCGGAGGAGTTCGACGTAAAATACGGCAACGCGACAAACAGTTTCCGGCCGGGCACCGTGGATATTCTTGTAAACACCACACCGCTCGGAACGAAAGGCGAAAATGAAAACGCGGCAATCGTCTCAGGCAACCAACTAAGCGGCATCAAGCTGATCTACGATCTGGTTTACAATCCTTTGGAAACGCACCTTCTTTTCGAAGCGCGACGAGCCGGCATACAGGCTATCGGCGGGCTCGAGATGCTGGTCGCGCAAGGTGCGAAGCAATTTGAAATTTGGACCGGCCAGCCGGCTCCGATTCAGAAAATGGCGGCGGCGGTGAAGAAGAAACTAAAGTAAATGAAACAACCCGAAGCATTAAACTGCCCAAACTGCGGCGGAGCCGTGATGAGCGACCGCACGCAGTGTGAGTTTTGCCGCTCGCGGCTGAAGACCGTCGGCTGCTCAGCGTGCCTCGGGATGATGTTTCTCGGGAGCAAATTCTGTGGCCACTGCAGTGCGGCGGCGTTCGTAGCCGAATTGCTCGACGACAAAAACGCGGGCGAATGTCCGCGATGCAAGGTAAAGCTGCAACCGCTAAAAATAGGCGATGTCGCCGTCCGCGAATGCGAACACTGCGGCGGATTTTGGTCCGGCGTCGAGACTTTTGAACATCTATGCGCAAACAAGGAACAGCAAGCCTCGGTGATCGGTTTCATCGGCAGCTACGCACATGCTAACGCAAATCCTACCGGCATCAGCTACGTTCCCTGCCCCGACTGCAAGCAGCTAATGAACCGCAGCAACTTCGCCCGCTCTTCCGGAGTTATCATCGATATGTGCAAACAGCACGGCGTCTGGTTCGACGCCGGCGAGCTGCCGAAAATAATCGACTTCATCGATCGCGGCGGCCTAGACCGCGCCCGCGAAAAAGAAAAAATCGCGATCAGCGACGAACGCGCAAAACTGCGCCAAGAACGCCTGCGTGCCGAAATAATGTCGCGACGTTCAGGCGGCAACACTAGTTTGGACGACTCCGACGTGGCTTTTGGCGTCGGGAGCATTCTGTCAACGCTATTCGATGTGTAGGCACCGAAATTTGACGTCACCTGAAAAACGGCAAATATTCAACCCGATTTTTGTATTCAAACTCATCGCTGCAAATTACAATTAGTTCCAATTCGTCAACAGCTTTCCCGATGGCTAGTGAAGCTGGAACTACAATTACCCCATTCATTTCCTCTCCGGCTTCAATCGCAGCATATGCGTGTTTCGGAAACGTTTTTTGATCGCGCGTTAAAATAACCCTGCTCTCGGTTACCGCACGCGTGATTATTCTCGGATCGAGTTCTTTCGGCCTGTTGATCATTTGAGTGGAGGTGAAATCCAACAACGGAATTCTTCGGAGCAAGCCTCTCAAAATTCTGTGGTCGAAATTATGGTCCAGGAAGAGTTTCAGCACAGATTGTCCTGACAGCTAAATAATGTTATGTAGAAGGTCTAACGTGATTTTCGAGCTTCCCACCGCTCACGCAGTTTTGCTCGCAATTCTTCGCCTCTCTCTTTATAGCCCGGTCTCGATTCGATCCGATTCCGAATTTCTTCGGCCTCTGCCTCACGCAGCGCAATGTATTTGTCAAGCTTCTCCTTATTAGCGAGGTAATAAGCGATCACGGCGTAAATGTCTGCAACCGTGTAGTAATCGGACGGAAAGGATTCGAAAATTTCTTCCGGGCATTCGCCGCGCCGATGCGCGTGGATGATCATGTCAACAAGCAGCCGGGTATCCTTGACGCGGATGGATCCGTCTTCCCATTGCGTTAGAGGCACGGCTTGTGTGGTTTCGAGTGTCATGCGTATTTTATTTTAGCACATACACGCCCATCTGGATTTGCGATTATCAGCGCGAGAAGTCTGGTATTCTCTATAGAAAAGTGAACGAACGTTACAGCAGACAAATTCTCTTTAGCGAGATCGGCAGGGACGGGCAGGAGCGGCTTTTGAGTTCGCGGGTGCTGATCGTCGGTTGCGGTGCGTTGGGCGCGTCGCATGCGGAGATGCTTTCGCGTGCGGGCGTTGGGAATTTAAGAATTGTCGATCGCGATTTTGTGGAATTTACTAATCTGCAGCGGCAGACACTTTTCAAGGAAGAAGACGCCGAGAACCGTATGCCGAAGGCGGCTGCGGCGAAGCAGCGGATCGGTGAAATAAATTCCGAAATAAACGTCGAGGCGGTCATCGCCGACGTGAATAATTCCAATGTCGAATCGTTCATCGAAAGCTGCGATCTGGTGATGGACGGCACGGACAATTTTCAGATTCGATATTTGCTAAACGACGCGTGTGTCAAGAACGGCAAGACGTGGATCTACGGCGCGGCAGTTTCGAGCTACGGCACGACGATGACGATCATTCCCGGCGAAACGCCGTGCCTGCGCTGCATCTTCGAGGAAATGCCCGACGCCGGAAGCTCGCCGACCTGCGACACTGCCGGCGTGATAATGCCGATCATCGCGAGTATTTCGGCCGTGCAGGTGACGGAAGCGATCAAGTTGCTCACGGGAAGACGCGATTCGCGCCACGGCTCGCTGATGCAGATCGACGTTTGGGAAAATGATTGGCGGAAAATAAAACTCGCCGCCCCGCAGCCTGACTGCCCGGCATGCGGCGAGCGAAATTTCGAATTCCTCAACGCCGACAGCCGGGAATTCTCGGCCGTCCTCTGCGGCCGCAACGCCGTGCAGATCGCCCCGCCAAGCTCCGCCGAACTCGACCTCGCGCAACTCGCCGAAAAACTTAGAACCATCGGCGAGGTAAAACATAATGCGTACCTGGTGCGGTTTATGGTCGACGAAAAGGAGGTAACGGTTTTTAACGACGGACGTGCAATTATAAAAGGAACGGATGACATTTCGGCGGCGAGGTCAGTCTATGCCAGATATATCGGCGCCTAAGATATGGTAAAATTTGTCTATGAATGCAGAACTGGTACTACCGCTTGAAAGTATGACGATTGCTGAAAAGATGGATGTTATCGACCGCATCATGAACGATCTTTCACGCAATTCATCCGCTGTTCCGGTCATCGAATGGCACGGAGAAATGCTTAAACAACGCTTGGAAAACCTCAAGAACGGCACTGATCGGTTTATCACTCTCGACGAAGCCGAAGCGAGAATTCGTGAAAAAACCGGACGAAAATGACTATCGTCATTACAGAATCCGCTGCCGACGATATTGCTGAAGTTTTAATACGCCGGTCTGGGGGACTACTTCGAGGCCTCGATTTTTGCAGACTTGAATTCGCTTGTCATTTATGCCGGAGTTCATGAGATTCACTTTCGGCTATTTTACAGAAAGATCGCTAGCAGATTCCCTTACGCAATTTACTACACGATTGAAAACGAAGGCATAAAAGTCCACGCTGTAGCCGACACCCGACGAAACCCTGAATGGATCGAAAATAGGTTGGGTGAGAATTAACTCTTTTATGGCCGAGGTTCCAAAAGTTGTGATAATCGGCGGCGGCTTTGGCGGCCTCTGGGCGGCCAAGGCGTTGGCGAATAAACCGGTCGATGTAACGCTGATCGACCGAAAGAATCATCATGTTTTTCAGCCGCTGCTTTATCAGGTGGCGACGGCGGTGCTCTCACCGGGCGAGATCGCGCAGCCGATTCGAAGGATTATTCACAGAGCGAAGAACGTCGAGGTGATCCTGGGCGAGGCGGTCGATTTCGACAAGGAAAACAATGCCGTCATCCTCGGCGACGGCGCTCGTGTCGAATACGATTATCTGATCGTCGCCGCCGGAGCGCGCCACTCATACTTCGGGCATGACGAATGGGAAAGTTCGGCTCCGGGCTTGAAAACGATAGAAGACGCAGTCGAGATTCGCCGCCGCGTGCTGCTCGCGTTCGAAATGGCGGAGCGAGATGCGTATCTAAAAGGCGAACACGCGCCTTTGAATTTCGTTGTTGTCGGCGGCGGCCCGACCGGCGTCGAGCTTGCGGGCGCCATAGCCGACATCGCTCGGCAGGCGCTGGCCAATGACTTTAAGGCGATCGACACGCGCAAGGCGCGCGTGATTCTCTTCGAAGGCTCCGACCGCATACTTAACTCTTTCGCGCCCGTGCTTTCCGAAAGCGGCAGGCGGCAGCTCGAAGACATCGGCGTCGATGTGCGGCTGAATAGCTTTGTCGATGACATCGCGCCCGGCAAGGTGAAGGTCGGCGAGGAATGGATCGACTGCGACGTCGTCCTGTGGGCGACCGGCGTTTCCGCGTCTTCGCTCGGAAAAAAGCTCGGCGTCGAAACCGACAAGGCTGGCCGCGTTTTCGTCCAGCCTGATCTCACGATTCCCGGAAGCAAAAACGTTTTCATCATCGGCGACATGGCCTCGCTAAATCAGGAAAACGGCGAGCCTGTTCCGGGCTTAAGCCCCGCGGCGATGCAGATGGGAATGCTCACCGCTAAAAATATTCTCGCCGACATCAAAGGAAAGGAGCGGAAAAATTTTCGCTACGTCGATAAGGGAACGATGGCTACCATCGGCCGCAGCAAAGCCATCGCCGAGTTTGCCGGAATGAAATTCAAGGGCTTCATCGCCTGGCTGATGTGGCTGGGGCTGCACGTGTTTTTCCTGATCGGCTTCCGCAACCGCGTCGCCGTAATGCTCAACTGGTTTTGGGCCTACCTTGTGCGCGAACGCAGCGCCCGTCTCATCACCGGCGACGCCGAAGACCTCCGTGATGCGCTTCGATTTATGGAGGGCACGGAATCACCTGAAAACGGACCGATCGAGGCGAAAGTTTTAAGTGAAACATCCGCGCAAAATCGTTAAGCCAGCGGTCTTCGACCGCGACCCTACACATCCCGCGCAAAATCGTTAAGCCAGCGGTCTTTGACCGCGACCCTACACATCGCGCGCAAAATCGTTAAGCCAGCGGTCCTCGACCGCGACCATGCACCGCTCTTCGATTGTTGCTTTACACGCTGGACTTTTTTATTCTCAAGTTGCCCGCAGGTCGCGGTCAAAGACCGCTGGCTTAACGGGTTAGATGAAATGTCTGCAAGTCGTTTATTGAAGACCGCTGGCTTAACGGCTAGATGAAAGTCTGCAAGGCGATTGTCGAAAACCGCTGACCTAACACTTAGATAAAAGTCAGCTTTCCGTTTCACCCAACATGAAGAAATTTTTCCTTTTTTTCGTCATCACTCTTTTTCTTTGCGGTTATTCATTCGCAAGCGAGCCGCAAATCTGGACGGTGAACACACGCGCCGAGGTTTTGAAGGGCGATGCTCGCAGCGTTTCCATCGAGGCGAACGGCACGATAACTTTGGCGCCAAGGCTCGCCGAGCTTTACAAAACCGGGCAGCAATACATTTGGTCGTCAGCCATCGACGCGGACGGCAACGTGTATCTCGGGACTGGAGGCGAAGGACGCATCTACAAATTTTCGAACGGCAGCGGTGCGATGGTCGCCGACCTGAATGAGCTAAACGTGAGCGCGATTGCCATAGGCAAAAACGGTGAGATGTTTGCCGCGAGCTCGCCCGACGGAAAAGTTTACTTGGTCGGCGCAGGCGGCATTCCAACTGTGTATTTTGACCCAAAGGAAAAATATATCTGGTCGCTCGCGGTGATGAGCGACGGCAGCCTTGCGGTCGGAACCGGCGACGGCGGAAAAATTTACCGCGTTCAATCAGCAAATGAAGGCTCGGTGCTGTTCGATTCGAGCGAGACGCACATCATTTCGCTCGCCGCCGACAAAGCTGGGAATCTTTATGCTGGAACGGATTCCGGAGGCCTCGTGCTTCGCTTTGGCGCGGATGGCAAACCGTTTGCGATGCTCGATTCGCCGCTTCGTGAAATTCACGAGCTCGCCGTCGGGCCGGACGGCTCGGTTTACGTTCTTGCCTTGGGCGATTCCGCATCGGTCGCAAAACCGCCGGAAACCGCCGCAGGCGCAACGCCCGAAGGCAAAACCGTCTCCACTGAAAAGCCGAACCCGCTGCAGCCGGAGCCTCCGCAGAAAAGCCGTTACGACCTGACGGGCGCGAAAACCGCCGTTTACCGCATCACGCCTGACGGCGGCAACGATATCCTTTTTTCTTCAACGACCGTCACCGGATTTTCGATCTATGCGCATCAGACGGGCCGCGGCGTGCTGCTCGGCACGTCGGAAAAGGGGCGCATCTACAACATCGGCAACGACGGCCGCGAGACGCTTGCGCTGCAAACCGACGCCAGCCAAATTTCGACTATCATCGCGTCGGGCACAAATCTCTACGCGACATCAAGCAACCAGGGAACGCTTTTCAAGATCGGGCCGGACACCACTCCCGAAGGCACATACGAATCCGCCGTGCTCGATGCAAAATCCACCGCGACATGGGGCAGCATCTGGTGGCGTTCGGCCGGCAACGTGAGGATCGAAACGCGCAGCGGCAACACCGACGAGACTAACGAAACCTGGAGCGCCTGGTCGGTCTCGACCAACGGAAAGGTCGCCAGCCCGCGTGCGCGTTTTCTGCAATGGCGCGCGGTTTTGAGATCTTCGGCGCAAAATGCGTCGGTCAGTGAAGTCAGCGTCGCATATCTCGCCCGCAACATCGCGCCCGAAGTGCTCTCGATCAGCATCCTGCCGCCGAACGTCGGGCTGGTCGCAAACCCGCCGTTACAGATCGACCCAAACATCGAGCTTTCCGGTCTCGACCCGCAAATGTTCGGCTTGCCCGTTCAAGCCGTCCCGCCGCGACGCGTTTACCTGCGCGGCGCCCGCGCATTTCAATGGAGCGCCGAAGACCGCAACGGCGACCGTGTCGTTTACGAAATTTTCTACAAGGACGTTGGAAATACGGGCAGAAACGCGAGTGTAAACGAGCGTGCAACGACATCTACGGACAGAAACGCGAGTGTAAACGAGCGTGCCTCGGGCAGAAACGCGAGTGTAAACGAGCGTGCACAGGACGGCTACATCCTCCTGAAAGCGAACCTAACGGACACGTTCTATTCCCTCGACGGCCTTTCCCTCGCCGACGGCCGCTACACCATAAAGATCGTTGCCAAAGACACCGCCAGCAATCCTGTCGGAACGTCGCTCGCCGGCGAAGGCATCAGCGAGCCGTTCGACATCGACAATTCCCAACCCGTCGTCACCGCCGTCGGCCAGCCGAGCGTCGCAGGCAGCACCGCCCGTCTCACATTCTCCGCAACCGACAAATGGGGCCGCCTCGCCCGCGCCGAATACAGCGTAAACGGCGGCGAATGGCAGCCCGTCTATGCCGACGACGGCATCTCAGACAGCCCAGAAGAAAAATACACCGTCGAAATCGCGCTTCCCGCACCAGGCGAATACACCGTCACCCTCCGAGTCTCCGACACCGCCGGCAACACCGGCAACGCGCGAATGTCGGTTCGGAAATAACATGTCAGTACCGCCTGCGGTAGCGGGTGGTTATGCAATGCGTTAGCCCGCGCGTGAGCAAGGGCGAAACACGGAAGTTCCGGGTCACGCCCTCCCTGACGGTCAGGCTTCTGCATCTAAACCACCCGCTACCGAGACCATACTGACGGCGTGTAACCTTTCGAAAAATATTGCCACGCTATTTGAGGTTCGCGAATGACCGGAAGTTTTGTTGAACAAAAACCGCACCGGGAGTAAACTGGCGGTGCTCGCTCAATTTTGCAAAGTGTTGGAAACCCAACACGCCCGATCAACAGCCACGCTCCCGCCGCCGGACCGCCGAAACCGAGGTGTCTATGAAAGCATATCGTCCCATCGCCGCAGCCATCTTGCTCGCAGCCCTACTTTTTGCCACCGACACCACCGCCCAATCCGACCAAAAAGCTGAACTTGTTGTTCAGACAGGACATTCCGGTCATGTGGAGTCTATCTCGTTCTCACCTGACGAGAAAATTTTGGCAAGCGGGGGAGTTGATCGGGTAATCGTACTTTGGGACGCCGCCACTGGGCTGCAAATCAAATCTTTGGTTGGTCACACTGCCAGCATCGAATCAGTTTGCTTTTCTCCTGATGGAAAGATTTTGGCAAGCGGAAGTATGGATGGAACAGTTAGGCTATGGGACGTACAAACCGGACGGCAACTCAGATCTTTGAAACACCGTGATGGCGCGGGAGAGTTCAACTCGATTGCATTTTCGCCAGACGGTAAAACGCTAGCAGGTGGGCACAGTTACGGCATTATTTTTCTATGGGACGTTGAAAGCGGTCAGGAGAACGATTCTTTGATGGGCCACACTGACGACGTGAATTCCGTAGTTTTTTCGCACGATGGGAAGACCCTGGTAAGCGGAGATTTCGATAATACGATTATCTTATGGAATCTTGAAAACGGTCAAAAGATTAAGTCGCTTACAGGTCACACCAAATTGATTACCTCTGTGGCGTATTCGTCGGATGGAAAAACTATAGCGAGCAGCAGCATTGAAAAAACCATTAGATTATGGAGTGCGGAGACCGGACAACAAATCGCGTCCTTAGAAGGTCACACCGATAGTGTGTGGTCAGTTAAGTTCTCTTCTGACGGAAAAACCTTAGTGAGCAGCAGTGCTGACAAAACAGCCAAATTGTGGGATGTAAGTACTGGACAGGAAACCAAGACTTTCAGGGGACACACCGACTCGGTCAGATCGGTGTCATTCTCTCCGGACGGATTATCTGTAGTAACTGGTGGTACAGACAAAACCGTAAGGTTTTGGAATATTGAAACCGGTGCACAAAGTAAGACCTTGGAAAGTCGCGCATTCTCGGCTAAAACAGCGGCATTTTCCCCAACTGGAACAGCTATCGCGAGTGGTTTTTACGACAACAATCAAATCAGATTATGGAATATTAAAAGCAGTGAACAAGTCAAAAATCTGGAAGGTCATACAAAGGATGTTGAATCACTAGCGTTCTCAACGGATGGGAAAACTCTAGCGAGCGGGAGCACAGACGGTACGATCAAGATTTGGGACGTTGAAATCGGGCACCAAATCAAATCACTAGCAGGTCAAGAAGATGGATTTCTATCTGTAGCTTTTTCTCCCGATGGCAGGATACTAGCCGGCGGGAGCTGGCGCGGCACAGTGGTTTTATGGGAAGTCGAGAGCGGGCGGAAATTAAGAACTCTAATAGGTCACACGGGTATCGACAAGTTTGTTAGAAGTGTAGCATTTTCTCCCGACGGGGAAACTCTCGCAAGTGGCAGCGACGACGACACGATCAGATTGTGGAACGTCGGAACTGGTCAACAAATCAAAATCCTGAAAGGGCATGAATCATGGGTGGTATCCGTAGCATTCGCGCCGGACGGCAAAACGCTGGCAAGCGGTAGTGAGAACGGAGTAGTTAAATTGTGGAATGTAATCGATGGAAAGCAAATCCGATCTTTGGATGGCTTTCATCGAGACATTAACTCAGTTGCATTTTCACCGGATGGCAAGACTCTGGCTATTGGAGGCTTCAGTGACTCAATCAAATTGTGGAATGTCGGTAGTGGACAACAAATAACGGATTTGAAAGGCCACACTGAATCCATTAACTCCGTTTCGTTTTCTCAGGATGGCAGGTTTGTGATCAGCAGCAGTAGGGACGCTACCGTTAAACTGTGGCAGTTACAAACGGGTGAACCTCTTTTTTCCTTATCAACTTTGGGTGGAAATGATTGGACAGTTACAACACCCGAAGGACTATTTGATGCCTCACCGAATGCAAAAAAGCTGATGCGCTATGTGCTGGGGCTTGAGCCGGTCAGTTTGGAGCAGATGAAGGATGCCTATTATGTGCCTGGATTATTGCAGAAAATATTGAATGGTGATCCGCTGCCGAAGATTGAGCTTTTTTCGAAGAAGGATCTGTTCCCGGAGGTGGAGTTTTCGCCGCCGAAGGCCGGGCAGACGACGATGCCTGTCAAGATCACAAATCGCGGCGGCGGGATAGGAGCGGTGCAGGTTTTGGTGAACGGCAAAGAGATAATTGCCGATGCGCGGCCGGCGAATTTCGATCCGCAGACGAAGCAGCCGGTTACGCTGAATGTCAGCATGAAAGACGCGCCGTTATTGAACGGCCAGAATCGGATCGAGGTGATCGCGAAAAATGCTGCCGGGTCGTTGACCAATCGCGGCACGCCGCGCAGCGCCGACGAATTTGTCACCGCTTCGACTCAGCCGGCGGGCGACCCGAACATTTATATCATCGCGGGCGGCATTTCGAATTACACGGGCGAGAACTGGAATCTCAATTTTGCCGCCAAAGACGCCGAAGATTTTGCGAAGGCGGTCGAGATCGGCGCTGTTAAGATCTTCAAAGGCGATAAGAGCAAGGTGCACGTCCGCCTGCTAACGAGCAACGGCGAGCGATCGGGCGCTAAATTCAGCGTGCCAGACGCCAGGATCTACACCGCGACCAAGGCCGATTTCGAGCGTGCCTTTGCCGATTTCAAAGGCGCAACGCCAAACGATGTATTCATAGTTTATCTCGCGGGTCACGGCCTTTCCTTAAATCTGAACCAAAACCGGAATCTGCCCGGCGGAAACACGTATCTTTATCTTACGCAGGAAACGACCATCGCCGACAAGAGCGAACTGACGAACGAAAACACGCGCAAGGCGATGACACTTTCGGGCGAAGAGCTAAAAGACCTGATGAAGCTGAACAAGGCGTTGAAACAAGTGTTGATTTTGGATACGTGCGCCTCCGGCGCGGCGTCCGCATCCTTTGTCGCAAAACGCAACGATGTGCCGTCCGACCAGATCGTCGCGCTCGAGCGGCTAAAGACCAACACCGGCTTTTATATTCTGATGGGCAGCGCCGCCGACGCCGTTTCCTACGAAACCAGCCGTTACGGACAGGGACTGCTCACCTACTCGCTGCTGCAGGCGATGAAAGGAGCAAAGCTCCGCGCCGACCAGTTCGCAGACATCGAACTGCTCTTTGGATACGCGAAAGATACGGTGGGCCAGCTAGCCAAAAATATCGGCGGAATACAACGCCCCGAAACCATAACGCCGGACGTAAGCCGCAGTTTCGATATCGGCCAGTTCACCGCCGCCGAGCGAAACCAGATCACTCTGGCTAATCCGCTGCCGCTCATCCTTCGGCCGAAATTGACCAACACAGACCGGACCGGGCGTACGCTCGATCAGGAGATGGAGAAAGCCTTCCGCGCCGCGCTGCGGCAGGCGAGTTTTGTCGCCGCCCGCGCGAATCCGGCACAGATCATCTTTGTCGAGGCTGACGAAATGCCGGATGCCATTTTCCCCAGCGGCGATTACTCCGTCAAAGGTGAAACTCTGACAATAAGTTTGCTGCTATTTAAAAACAACGCCCAGTTCGGCAAAGAGATCGTCGTCACCGGGAAACTAGCGGAAAAAGAAGCGGTGATGAAACAAATGGTAGAAAAAATTATCGCTGCCCAGCCTTGAAAGAACATGGCAGAAACGCGAGTGTGAACGAGCGTGCAACGCCAAACTCGTGCTGCGGGTGCGCAGCCCCGATCCGTAAGCAGCTCCGGTTCGCCCGGGTTCGGCGTTGCACGCTCCCTCACGGTCGCGTTTCTGCCCGAATTTAACGTTTCGGAAGCGTCATTGTCTCGCCTTCGGGGTTCACTTCGAGGTGTTTGGTGGTGGCGTCGGTGACGCTGGACGGGACGAGGTCGCCGGTTTCGTAGCGTGATTCGGCGGGCGTCACAAAGTTAGTTTGCGGCGGCGGTAGGCTTGGGTTTTGCGGCGCGGCGTTCATTGAACGGCCGTTGGCCTGGGCGAACCCGACAGCAGCATTTTGCTCCGCTTTCTTAAGTTGAATGTACTTGGCGAAACCGCTGCCAAGCATTCCGAAGGCCGGTATCAGCATCCAAAACCACCACCCGCGGCCCATTCCCGTAACGCCGAGAATAATCGACACGACCAGGAACGCGACGCCCATAAACATAGTCGTCACCGTGCTTTCCCAGCTGACCGGCTTGCCCTTGCTGTCGCAAAAAGCGCCTGATTTCGTCAGCTTACCGCTCAGCGCCTTCGAAACGTTTCCGAGATCGACGCCGCAGCTCCGACAAAACTTGCCGGTGTCCGGGTTTTCAGTTCCGCATTTAGGACAAAACATATAAAGCAGTGGTCAGTGGCCTGTGATCAGTGGTCGGTTGTCAAAAAGGGGCAGTTTTTGAAATATCTGACCGCCGACCACTGACTACTGACCACTATTCCGCTGTCGCCTGGCTTCAAATAATAATACGCCGGCGGCGACCGAGACGTTCAATGATTCTATTTTTCCATACATCGGGATTTTTACCAACACGTCGCAGTTTTCCGCAACCAAGCGGTGCAGTCCGCGGCCCTCGCCGCCGAGCACGAGCGCCGAACGGCGCGTCCAATCCCATTCTGTGTGATCGAGCTCGGCATCGACGCTCGTGCCGACGACCCAAACGTTCTGTTTCTTCAAATTCTCGATCAGAAGGTTGAGATTGGAAACCTTGGCTACTTTGACGTGCTCGGTCGCACCGGCGGCGGATTTCGCGACCGTATCGGTCAACCCGACGGCGCGGCGTTCGGGGATGAAAACGCCGTCCACGCCGGCGCATTCGGCCGTGCGAAGTATCGCCCCGAAATTTCGCGGGTCCTCAACGCCGTCGAGCATCAAAAGCAAGGCGTCGTCGCCAAGCGAGTCGAGAACTTCGTCTGCGTCAACGTAGTCCGCAGCTGCGACAAGCGCGGCCACGCCCTGATGGTTTACCTCGCGTCCCGTCAGTCTTTCAAGCTGATCGCGACCCACGCGGTTGACCAAAAGATGTTGTTCTCGCGCGAGTTCGGTTATCTCCCGCAGCCGGTGCTCTCTCGCACCTTCGGCAATGACAATCTTCTCGATTCGGCGAGAGTTCGCACGCAGGGCTTCCAAAACGGGAAGAACGCCGAAAATGAGATTGTTCGCGCGTTCCAGTCCTTTGCGCCTCTCAAAACGCTGCGGCTTCACGTTTTGGCTTTTCGCTGAATGTCGCGGCGAGGATTTTTTCATATCAGCAGCCGGGACACTCGACCAGCTCGTTCCTGGCAAAACCAACAGGATCATTCGTTATGCGAAGTTCAGATTCCATTTCAATCTTTCGTAAAAGACAAAGCGGCATCATTTTATCATCTTCGACCGCCGAAATGCTTGACCGAAACAGTTCGGACAATGCAAACTGTATTCGGGCTTTTCGTTTTGTTAAGCGTGATATTTGTGGTGATCGATATTTATCAAAATTCTATTTGAACGAGCAGACGTATTTTGTGATCAGCTTTTTAGCGGAACCAACCCGAGAACTTTATTGAGCTTAGATAGGCCACGCGATCCGCAAACCGCCGAACCGACACGAACCAGCCCGCATTTCAACTTGCGAGGTGACTGCAATGCAGTTTGATTCGACCACCAGCGCGTCCTGGAAATTTGGGCATCGCGGCAGCGTCGCCGTTTTTATCGACGGCAACAATCTGTTCCACGCCGCGCGGTTTCACGCGATAGATATTGATTACAACAAGCTTCTTCGCATTCTTTTGGGCGACGGCCGATTGCTGCGCGCCTTCTTCTACACGGGCGTCGATGCCGGTGCTGAGCGGCAGCAGGGCTTTCTGCTGTGGATGCGTCGAAATGGTTTTCGCGTTGTGCAGAAAGAGCTGAAAACATTCTACGACGGTACGCGAAAGGCAAACCTCGACGTCGAGATCGCCGTCGATATGCTCAGCCTCGCGGGCCGTTACGACACGGCCGTGCTTGTCTCGGGCGACGAAGATTTTGTTTACGCCATCAACGCCGTTGCTTACAAAGGCTGCCGCGTAGAGGTTGCCGGTTTCCGCTCGAACACGGCACCGCGGCTGATCGACGTTGCGGACTATTTCATCGACCTTGGCGAGATCGGCGATTTGATACGCAAGGATGCAACGGCCGGCGATTACGTGCCGTCTTTCGTGCCGCCCGATGACATTCACACTTCCGAAGCCACGCGAAGCGTAAACCGTCATCAGAATAATAACCGTTTCGCTTCAAACCATTCTGATCCTGAAGAAAATGAAAAGCGGCGGCTGCGAAGCGTCGTAAATGCCGCGGACGAATCATGAAGCTTTTCACGATTGATGAAGCGAACGACCTTATACCGACCGCCGCAAAGAAGCTGCGCGAGATTCAGAAACTTTATGAAAAGATCGGACTGCTGAAGGGATCGGCAATGGCAGCAGCTAAGGCTTCGAATCTCGGCGGCGGAATGGAAGGCGGAACGGCTTACGTCCGCGCGCTTTACAACGTCGGCAAACTCACGACCGAGCTCCACGACGACGGTATCCAACTCAAAGATTATTCGCGCGGGCTGATCGATTTCCCGTGCATGCGCGACGGCCGCGTTGTTTTGCTCTGTTGGCAGCTTGGCGAGCCCGAATTCATCGAATGGTGGCACGAGGTCGAAACCGGATTCGCGGGACGCCAGCCGCTTTGAACGATACTTTAAAATTACCTAAATACTGCGTTAAAAGGTTTTAGCGCGCACGGAGCCGAAGTATCACACAAGTGCATATTTTTCTGCGCTTTACTGTTGACTACTTAAAGTAAAGTCTGATATTATTCTTCTCGTTTCGTTCCAGAAACAAATAATCTCAAATCGGTTTGGAGCAGCTTATGAACTGTCCCGTGTGCCAACGCGAATTAGCGCCTACGCTGTCAATTTGTCTTACTTGCGGAGCGATGATGAACGACACCGCGCGCGAGGAGGTCGCGGCCACGATCAGAAAACCCTCGCCGGTGGCGGCATCTGCCACCGTGTTGGAAATTCCGAAAGTTCAGGAAATGCCGCAGCCCGTCGCTGCACCGCCGATGCCGGTAATCGAGGAGATCACGCCGGTCCTTCCTCCCCGAGTGATCACCGCCAAACTGAAAAAAGACACCAGCCCGACGCTCGTCGGCTTTCAGCCTAAAAATCCGGCAGTTCCCGATTGGCGGCTCGAGCTGCAAAACTCGATCAAGAAACGAAGCTCAAACGGCGCGACGGCGAAATCGGAAACCGCTTCCCCCGCCGCAACGCCGCAGTCGGCTGCGATCCCGCGAACCGAAAAGGTTGCGAATGCTCTGAAACGAATTGAAGATTCGCGCAAGACTTTTTCTGCACATGGGATCGCGGTGGCCGCCGCGCGGCAGAAATCGAACAAGCCGGAAACGCCGAAGCGCTCTTATCGTTATGACGTGATCGAGCGGACCGAAACGTCGCCCGGATTCCCAACAAAGCCGACTGTCGATGCTCCGAGACCGAAATTGGTTTCACCGCTTCGTATCGAAAAGAAAAAGTTCGACACGAATAAGCTTCCGCCGATCGACGAAGTTGTAACGCCGGGACGACCGGTAGGCGATACCGAAATGCCGCTTCTCGAACCTGTGGCGAGACAGAAACCACAGTTCGAACGGCTAACAATAAACAACTCGACCGGGCGCGTTGAAATAGTCAACCAGGGCGAAGACGGGCACGATGAGATCGACGATCTCGCGCCGCTCTCGATGCGTTTCGGGGCAGCGGTTTTCGACCTGATCATCGGCGGCTTTGCGGCGGCGATTCTGCTCTCACCGTTTCTGATCTCAACCGTCGATCTTGCAACCGTTTCGGGCTTTCTCGCCATCGGCGGAGCGGTGTTGATGGTGATGTTTCTATATCAGACGGCGACCATCGGCTTTCTCGGCCGCACGTTCGGAATGAAGCTTTTCTCGCTCGAAATTATCGACGCCGAAGAAAACGAGCTGCCGACACTTCACCAGGCCGCAGTAAACAGCTCGGTTTATCTGCTCACTTTATTGTTTGGCGGTGTCGGTTTTCTTTCGATCTTTTTCAACGAAGAACGCCGCACGCTTCACGACATGCTTTCCGGCACTTTGCTGATCCGCGAATATTGATAATGCAGAAGCCCGCACGAAGTAAGGGCGAAATAAGAGTTTAAAAGTCGAAAAGTGAAAGGTGAAAAAGTGTCCGAACGCGGGGCGGCCTTTTCACCTTTTCGCTTTTCCCTTTTGGACATTGTTCGCCCTTACTTCGTGCGGGCTTCTGCATTCCCCCTTCAGGCGATAAACTTCTTTCGTGAATCTTGCACTTGTCGCCAAAATTACAGTTGAACTGCAGCAAAGGCTGGTTGGCGGTCGCTTCAGAAACGCCTTGCAGCTTGGTGACGACCGCTTCGTCCTGGCATTCGAGAACAGCGAATTTTCCTTGCTTTTCGTGAGCGTAAAGCCAAACGATTCAAGAACTTATCTGATACGTCGAAGATTACGTGATTTAAAAAAGCTCGCCACGCATCCGTCTCAATTCACTACCGTTTTTAATAAAACTCTGACCGGTGCAGCGGTCGCAGACGTTAGACAGATAGCCAACGACAGGCTGATCGAGATTGAATTTTCCAATGGAAAAAAGTTTGATTTGATCGTCCAACTGACGGGAAAATCATCAAATCTTTTGCTTCTCGATGCTGAGCGAAATATTGTCGCTTCCGCCCGAAAACCTGTCGGCAAAGCTCAAAAAATCGGCTCGCAGTTTACCATCCCTCAGCGAAACCCGGATGAAGTGTCCGCAACGATTGATGACCTGAATCTCGATTTGAAAGGCGACTCGCTTTCCGAATCGCTCGATAGATATTTTATCGATCTTGAAAGGCAGCGAGAATTCGAAACACTTGCTGCCGCGGCGAAGAATCAAAACAAACAGCAAACTACAAAGCTCAAACGCCTGATCGCAAACCTTAATGCCGATCTCGAAAATCACGGCGATGCGGAGAAATGGAAACGCTTCGGCGATCTTCTGCTGGCTAATCAAAGTAGCGCCGAAAGAACAGGCAACGCAGTGTTTGTAAACGATTTGTTCGAGGAACATGCCCCCACGATACGAATCGAAGTCGATGAAAATAACTCTCTTGCCGAAGCCGCTGAGAAATATTTTCGGCGCTACACGAAAGCTAGAAATGCACGCATTGAGATCAAGGCGCGGTGCCGGAAAGCCGACAAAGAGCTGAAAACACTTTTATTGGCGGCAGGTGAGATCGAGCAGGCGATCAAGGATCGTGACGAGACATTCCTGCAAAACCTTGTCGGATCAAAAAAAGCGAAAACTCCGTCCGAAAAAAAGAAAAAGCAGCCCGATTTGCCGCCAGGAATACGAAGATTTAGATCGTCGGATGATTTCGAGATCCTTCTCGGGAAAAAAGCGGCGGACAATGATTTTCTTACGTTCCGCGTCGCCCATTCACGCGACACTTGGATGCACGCCGCGGATTACCCCGGCAGCCACGTTGTGATCCGAAACGCTAATCGAAAGGAAATTCCACACCGCACGCTGATCGAGGCCGCGCAGCTCGCCGCTTTCTACAGCCAGGGAAGCAAACAGCCGAAAGCTGCGGTTAATTACACGCTGAAAAAATTTGTGAACAAGCCGCGGAAAGCGGCTCCGGGGCTGGTTCGACTGGCAAGTTTTAAAACAATTCTGGTCGAGCCAAAGATCGGCAATGCGAAACAAGTCATTCATTGACGAGCTTCGCCACTGAGTTTTTCATCGAGCGAATAATACGCGGGCCACCGCCGACAAAAACACCCCGAAGTCTGCCTTCGCGATCCAGCAGAAAGGTTTGAGGCACGACCTGAGCCTTGCTGATGCGACCCAACTCGTAGGTGATGTCCTCCGGTATGCGCGCGAGAATGTAATTTACTTTGATACTCTCGGCAAAGCTCGTTATGTCCTCAAGTGGTTCGGGTTCGCCGCCTTGCTCGCCGACATTGAGGCCAAGCACTTCCAGGCCTTTATCGCGGTATTGTTCCTGCATCTCGACCAAATGCGGCATCTCGTCGCGACACGGCCCGCACCATGTAGCCCAGAGATTCAGCACGACGATCTTGCCTTTTCGGTCGGCGATCCGCGTGATCGAGCCATCAAGCATTTCAAGCTCGGCAAGACTGATCTTCTCAGACAAAAGAGGAAACCGTGAGCTGTCCGACTGTGGCGACAAATCCCCTGAATCGTTAGATGCAGAATTATCGGCCTTTTCAGACGAGGTGCGCGAACAGCCCGCGTAAAAAACCAACAGGCAGAAAGCTAAAATCGACAGTGCAAAATTTCTCATCAAAACCTACTTAATATCGCGAAGCCGCAGCACGACGAGCGTGCAAAAGGTCAATATCCAAAACATTAACACCAATACGAACTGGTTTAAAACTTCGTTCATCCACGGATGCAGATACGTTACGTATCCGCTTAGATCCGCAGGAATCTTCTTCATGTCGGGAACTGCAAGTTCGTCCGCCATCGAAGGTTCGCTGCTTTCATTTTGTTGCGAACTGCCGCCCGAAATTTGCTTGAAATTTTCGAGGTCTCTCTTTGCCTCCTGCAAAGCTTTTTCGTTTTCAGTCTCAACGAATTTATACAAGCCTAAACCTTTCGTGCGGTCGCGCTGGTTTGCGCCTTCCGGTTCCAGCGTCTCAAGGCCCGAGAACCGCTTCATCGTGTCGAACGACCACGCAGCCGGAATCGTCATGCTAACAACGCGGCTCAGCCCGTACGGCACGCCGACCAGACCGGAAAACAAAATTTGCGGAATCAGAATGAGCGGCACCAGGCTCGTCGCCATCTGCGATGTTCGTACGACGCTTGAGATCAGCAGTCCGGTCGCGATGCCGACCGACGCCGTCAGCAGCAATGCCCAAAATTGCGGAATGCCGAAAAGGTCGCCGGGCATCGGCATAAGCCCCGCAAAGTGGAAAAATTTCAGAGGAAAATAAAGCAGGACGCATTGAATAAAAACGATCGAGCCGAGCACGAACAGCTTCGAAAAAAGGTACGGAATAATGCCAAGGTTAAACATCCGCTCGCGTTTATAAACCGCGCTCTCGCGCACGATCTCGCGCGCCGAAACGGAGGTGCCGAACCAGATCGCGACGATTGCGACGACAAAGTAAACAAAATCGCGCGGGCGCTCGGCGCCCATTACGATGAACGTCAGCAGAGCAATGATCGGCGCCTGCGCGAACAGGATAAATAAATTCAGTTTGTCCTTCAGCAGCACTTCAAGGTAACGACGCGAAAGCGTGATCCATTGTACGATCGCGCCGAAGATGCCCAAACGTCGGCGTTTTTTTGATCCTGATTGCTGCAAGCCCCCAAGCTGTGCGAGCGGTTCCTGTATGAATTGTTTATACTGCGGCGTTGCAGCGAACTTTCGCTGCCATTCAATTGCGGCCTGGTCTTCCAGATTCGAGCGGTTCGCTTCGCCGTGCTGTTTAATTCCTTCGGCAACCGGCTCTTCAAGCCGGTCGTAAAGCTCCTTAAAACTCGCGGCGTTCAAATGTTTCAGCGCTTCTTCGGGCTTGCCGAAAAACACTAACCGCCCGCGCATCAGCACGGCGATCTTGTCGAAGAGCTTTACATTCTCCATCGCGTGCGTGGTCATCACTACGGTGCGGCCCGAATCCGCGATCTGCTTGAACAGCCGCATAATTCGGTCTTCCGTTCCCGGATCGAGACCCGAAGTCGGCTCGTCCATAAATATTACGGACGGCTTTGTTATCAGCTCGACCGCAATGGAAACGCGCTTTCGCTGGCCGCCGGAAAGTTTGTCCACCGCAACGTTGCGCCTTTCCGTTAAACCGGTAACGTCGAGCACTTCATTCACGATCTGATCGATCTCTCGCGACGATACGTCACGCGAGAGCCGCAGCCGCGCGACGTAATAAAGCGTGCGGTAAACCGAAAGCTCGCGGTGCACGATGTCGTCCTGCGGCACGTAACCGATGGACTGCTTGAGCGAATCGAAATGGCGGCCGACGTCGAGATTATTTATCAAAACGTTCCCGATTTTTGCCGGCCGCACGCCATTCATTGCCTCGATAAGCGAAGATTTTCCTGCGCCCGAAGGACCAAGCAGACCAATGAATTCATTCGGCTGAATCGAAAGCGACACCGCATCCAGAACCTTAACTCGGCCGCCGCGTGCCTTTACTTCACGGCTGATATTGACCACATCGACGCGCGTCTTCGAGCGCGAATCGAAAACGCCGACGTTAGCTTGGTTATCGACGCGTATCACGAACGACCCGATCTGCGCAGAATCGCCCGGCCTGATCTCCTGCCGCGAAATGCGGGTACCGTTCAGGTAAACGCCGTTGGTAGAATTAAGGTCTTCGATAACGACGCCCGCGCCCGAACGTCTCAGCCTTGCGTGGTGCTTTGAAATCTGCAAGCCGTCTATTCGAATGTCATTGCGCTCGTCGCGCCCGATGGTTAACTCGTTCTTCCCGCCGAACTGCACCGTCATCACAAGCTGCGGCTCGGCGGAGCTTCCTGCTTCCCGCATCGGCGTTCGGCCAAAATTTGCAACCATCGTTTTCGACGAATCGGCTGCCGCGACCGGAACCTGAATGTTTGCGACCGACCGCTGTCCGGCAAGGCTCGCACCGACAGGCGCCTTTCGCGTCGGGGAGTTAAACGTCAAAACCGGACCGCCCATTCCAAGTTGAATGTTATCGCCGTGATAAAGCGGAAGTTCGGCGGAAATCCGCTGCCCGTTGAGCAGCGTGCCGTTAAAGCTTTTGTTGTCTTTGAGGATGAAATCGCCGACTTCAAACGCGATCTCGGCGTGGCGACGCGAAACCGTGACTGACGAGGCATCGAATATAATATCGCAATCCTGTTCGCGGCCGATCCACAACGAAGGCTTCAAAATTATTACGGACGCCCGTGCCGGCGCGCCGTTGAAATCTAATTGCGCCGCCGGCATCGATGTCGGCAGTGCGGCAGGTTTCGCGGGCCGCGAAATCGACGTTTCGGCCGGTTTTTGCTGCGGCAATTCGGGTAGCGGCTTTTGAGAAACCGGCAAGCTCTGTTGCGAAACTGCGTCGCCGGCAGCTTCAAACCAGATCACAACGAGAATCGGCCCGTCGGTGCCGAACTGCAGTTTGCTTCCGACCGGAACGGCCTGCGGCTGCGCGATTCGCTGGCCGTTCAGAAAAGTTCCGTAGCTCGAATTCAGATCGATCAGCACCCATTGCCCGTTGTGCCAGCGAAGCTCGGCATGTTTACGCGAAACCATCGGGAACCTTGCGTTGTCGAATGCGACATCGCACTCATTCGCATCGCGGCCGATCGTGACGACCGCTTTACTGAAATCCTGTTCGGCGGGCTGCCCGGCAGATGCGTTTTGATGTGCGAGAATGATGTTCATTCGGAAAACGGGAAAAGGCGGAAAAAAAAGCGTAAGAAATGCTTCCCTACGCTCAACAGACCAAAATCATTACGTATATTCAATCGGCGCGAACGAGACGAAAGCCCAGTGCCGGATGCCGCGTGCCCTGCGCGCTGTCGAGCCTGAACGTCGATGTTACCGCGGCGGTTCCCGTCGATTTATATTCCGCCGAGCCGCCGCGAACCATGTAGCGAGGCTCGCCGGTCTGCTTCATTTCGCCGGAACTCCCCGGGTAAAGCCAGGCGGCTGTGCCGGTCCATTCCGCCACGTTGCCGATCAGATCGAACACGCCTTTTTCATTCGGGCACGACTCTTTACCGACCGGCCTCGGATCGGATTTGTCCTTATCAACAACTGCGCAGCGGGCTTCGAATTTGTCGCCCCACGGGTAGAGATTCTTTTTTGCTCCGTTGCGTGCGGCATACTCCCATTCCTGTTCGGTAGGTAAGCGATAAATCGTATCGTCGCGTTTGGAACGCCACGCGGCAAAGGCTTTAATGTCTTCGATACTGACGTACCGAACGGGCATATTTTCTTCACCCGGTATCGGCTTGGTATTTTCCCAACCGGCCAGAAATCGCTCTCCGGACAACGGCCTATAATTTGACGCCGCCATAAATTCAAAAAACTCGGCATTGGTCACTTCCGTTCTATCCATCTGAAAGGCGGACACCGTGACCTGGTGCTCAGGTTTTTCGTTTTCGTTCCCGCTGTTGTTCCCCATCGTGAACGTTCCGCCGGGAATGGAGACGAGGTCGGCCTTCGTTTTAGTCGGCGGATCGACCGGGCCGGGCGACGAAGTCGTGTTCACGTTGGAGCTGTTCGTATTTGTATTCGCACGCCCTCCAAACACGCCGGCAAAATACGCTCCACCGATGCCGAGCACGCCCAAGCCTAACAATGCGATCACGCCGATCGCCGCAAACACGAGCGGCGAAAAGAAACCTTTCTTTTTCGGCGGCTGCGATTGAACGCCGATCTGCCTTCCGCCGGTGTCCCACTGCTGGATCATCGTCTTTTGCACTTCAGCGGATTGCTCGCCCGTCGCGGAAAAATTTGGAGGCGTGTTCGGGTTGATGCCGCCGCTGAAGGCGACCGTTGCATCCGCCGGTCTCGGAATGGCGCCTTTGCCGGAAAACAATTCGGCCACGACCTGCTGCGGCTTGCCGTCGCAAACGACGTCGCTTTCCCAGTCGCCATACCCTTCCTTGCTGATGCGCAGGTGATGATTTCCGCTTTGAATTCCGTTGAGCGTGATCCAGCCGTCGTCGCGGCTCTGCCCGACCGCGATGTTATCGACATAGACATTCGACCGCGGCGGATTCGTGCGAATATTCAGCGACGAGACCGGCAGAGCGCCGCCCGATGTCGTGTGAATGCCGATCTCCTGCGGATAGATCGCCTCCTTCAACTCGCTGATCATCGCCTCGACCGATGACGTTCGCTTTTCTTTTTCTTTTTGCAGCGTGTGCAGCACTGCCGTTTCCAGCGCCGGCGAAACGCTGATGCCGAACGATGCAAATGTCGGCGCCGGATCGCTGATGTGCTTTTTCATTATTGCCGGTATCGACGAGCCCTTAAACGGCACGTCGCCCGCCAGCATTTGATAAAGCATCACGCCGAGGCTGTAGATATCGGAGTGCGAATCAGGCTCGTCGTCGGCCCACTGTTCGGGCGCCATGTAATAGGGCGAACCCATCAGTCCGGTAGTCTGCGCTTGTATGAACGATCCTAGAAGCTCGCCCGACTTGATCTTCGCCAAACCGAAGTCGAGAATCTTCACCGCCTGCGACATGCTAGGTCGGTCGCTGCATATCATGATGTTCAGCGGCTTAAGGTCGCGGTGAACGATGCCCTGGTGATGCGCCGCGCCAACGCCCGCACAGATCGCGCTCATCAGATCGAGCGCCGTTTCGGGGTCGAGCTTTTTCTCGCGTGCGAGCAGGTCGTGGAGCGATTCGCCCTCGACATACTCCATTACAAGAAATGGAGTAGAATTTGCGATCACTCCGTAGTCAGTCACGGCAACGACGTTTTGATGACGGATTGCCGCGGCTGCCAAGGCTTCCTGTCGAAATCGCGTGACAAGCTGCGGGTCGTTTCCGACCAGATCGGGAAGAATAATTTTTATCGCAAGCTGTGTCTTTAGATAAGCGTGCCGAGCCTTGTAAACGACGCCCATTCCGCCTTGTCCGAGCCGCAGTTCGAGCTGGTATTTCCCTTCCAAAACAGGCTCGCCGGCGATGGTGTGCATCGTCGGCATCCCGTCCTTCGGACAGGTGGCGACATCGTCGGTATAGCAATTTTTACAAAGCTGACACTCCTTCATTAAATTTTCGAACCCTATTCAAAAAATCTCCGAGGCACGCAAACCTACATATTGACTCACTTTTTAACGTTATTTTGCGATAAACTCTACATAACGAGTCTAGTTTTTTTGCGCTCGTCAATCAAGGTTAAGGTGGAGAAAGAGGGTTATCAGTCTAAGACAGTATTCTCTGAAGCAGGTAAAGGACCGCTATTGCAGATTGACTCGCCGGAGCAGATCGGCATATTGGGTTTCGCCGCGCAGGGAATCAAGCGCCGGGTCGATTTTTAACGAGACGAGGTCGGCCTGCCGCACCGCGTATGATTTTTCGAGCCATTCGAAAGCCTTTTCTTTATCGCCGCTAACGGCAAACAAGCAAGCCACGAGATAGGGATTTGCTTGCAGCGTTCGAGGTCGCGGCAGCCTCGGCAATTTTTCGCGCTTCGTCCGTTTGTCCTGAGGCGGCTAACACCAGCGCGCGCGCCGTATTTTCCGGCGAAGCTCTTTTCAATACCGCAAATGCCTCGTCAATCTCGCCTTTCTGCACAAAATTGCGCGCCAGTAAACTGTAAGCGGTTTCGTCGCCCGGACTCGCCAACAGCATCAGTTCGGCTTGTTCGATTGATTTGTCCGGTTTTCGCCAATAGTAATAGAGCTCAGCTAAATTTAATCTCACGCCAAAGGAAAGCGGATCAAGTTCCCGAACAAGTAAAATTTCCCGTTCGGCGTCGGCAAACTTGCCCTGAGCCGTAAAATTATATGCCAACCACAAACGAGCCGTTCGGTGATTGGGATTTTTCAGCAGTGCCTGCCGATAATATCGTTCGCTTTCGGCCAAATCGTATTTTAGCATCGTTTTGGCCGCGCCAAGCGCGATATATCCGCCGACGAGATTTTCATCCAACTCCAAAGCTCGGTTCGCGTGAAATTCGGCCAGCGGTGCGGCTGTTCCCGGCGGAATCTGTGAGTTTGATTCCATCACGACGTAAACTCCGGCCAAACCTTCGTGGGCAAGCGCGTAGTCCGGCTCAATGCGCAAGGCTTCGTTAAAAAATTCGACCGCTTTTTCCAATTCCAATTGGTTGCGGTAAAAAAGACCTTTCAGATACATTTGATAGGCCGCCGGATTGCTCCTGTAGCGTTCGTCCTGCACTTCGTCGCATAATTTCACTTTCAATTCGGCGACGAGTTGGCAAACGATTCCGTCCTGAATCGCCAAAATATCGCCGAACGATTTCGGGTTTGAATCGTTCGCCCACAGGACACTGCCGTCTTTTGTGTCAACCAACCGCGTTTCAACTCTTATCTTATCGCCGCTTACCCGAACACCGCCTTCGAGGAATATTTCGACGCCCAATTTTTCACCGATTTCCTGCGGCAAGGCAGCCTTATTCTGAAATTGAAAAACCGAGCTCCGCGAGATCACTTTCAGATTAGGAATGCGGGACAGTTCGTTGATGATGCTTTCGGTAATGCCGTCCACTACAAAATCATTTGCCGCATCGCCCGTCAAATTTTTCAGCGGCAAAACAGCAATCGAACGCCTGACCGCAACAGTTTCCGTCAGATTTTTTACTTCGCTGTTTGTCTGTTGGCTGCGATATGCGACGAAAGCAAAACCGGCGATGAGAATTGAGAGGCTGGCGAAAACGGCGAACAAAACCGGACGGTTTTTAATGACGATCTTTGAAGTTCGTTTTATGCGGTCTATAGGTTCTGTGCCGTTCGCTCCGGCAGCCAATTGCCGACTGCCAACTTCTTCCGCTTTTCCATTCGACTCAAAAACGGTACCAACAAAATGATAACCGCTTCCTCGCCTTGTTTCGATAAAACGCGGTGATCTTTCCGTATCGTCCAACGCCTTTCGAATCACGCCGACACATTTTCTCAAAGCATCGTCATAGACGCTGTGCCCTTCCCAAAATTTCGCGAGCAGTTCATCGCGGGTCACGACACGCCCGCGATTTTCGATGAGGAAAACCAAGACCTCAAACGGGCGCTTCGCCAGATGAATCTCCACACTGTCACGCAAAAGAGTTTGTAATTCGGTTTCAAGACGAAACGCGCCAAAGGCAAAATTTTTGTGATGTCCGTTTTCCACCCGATTCAATACATTTTCCGCCAAATTTCCGGTAAATTGTCGCGAAACCTCCGGCTTACCAAGCCATTGTACGATAGAGTTGTGCGATAAAGTTGCACACTTAAAACCAAAGTTGTTCTAGATGATTGGTACGAATTATAGCGCAGGCTGCATGTCCAAGTCTAAGATTCTTTGCTGCAAGATTAAGGAGATTGAAAGATAATGTTTCGAGAATTATTTTCCAAACGCGTGTTTTTGATTATTTGGCTTTTGTCATTATCGTTCTGCCTTCCCGAAAAGACCTTTGCGCAATCCGGCCCGCCGGAAGGCCGGATGATAAAGGTTTTGGATAAGGGCAGCAAAAGCAGAGTTATTACAGTGCCGTCATCGTCCCATCCGCGATTTGATGAACGGGTATTTGACGCGGGAGAAACACGATGGGGCTACTATCGCGGCAACCGTGTTCAATTTTTGGTCAGAGACGGCTGGGCCATCGTTGATGGCGACATTGCGATTGGCCGTGCCGATAACTTAATCAACCCGCCGATTTCAACCGATCTAAGTACCTTCATCCAAAATAATAGAATGTGGCTAAAGGTCGGCAGCGTCTATGAAATCCCTTACATCATCACTTCGGGTAACGCGAACATCACGATTGCCATCAATTATTTCAACACCACTTTCTCCGGTGTGATTCAATGGGTGCCGCGCGCCGGTGAAACGGATTACGTCGATTTTAATCTAAACCCGGGCGAGTTCAGCGGCTCCGGCTTTTCATCCGTCGGGCGGGCGGGCGGAGCACAGCAGCTCGGCGGCGCTATTAATCAAAACGTCAGCACTCTGCTTCACGAAATGGGGCACGCCGTCGGACTTTATCACGAACAGGCCCGCGCCGACCGAAATACGTTCGTCGAATTTCGTCCCGAAAATATGGCGAATGCTGCCCGCAATAACTCATCTCAGTTCGCCGACTTTTTTCAACTCGACAGCGACATTCAAGACGTCGGACTTTACGATTACGCGTCTGTAATGCATTATGCCTGGAACACCTTTGCAAAGAATGAGAACGCGGTTCTCGAATCGATTCCGAACGGCATTCAAATGTCCAGATACCCTCCAAACAGCACCACAGGCGATTATTCCGAAGGCGACATAGACGGCATAATGCGCCTTTATGATTCAGCACCGTCTTTGGTCACCATTACGAGCAATCCGGTCGGGCTTCAGGTTATTGTTGACGGTTCGACAATAACTACCCCGCAAACTTTCAACTGGGCGTTGAATTCGACACACAATGTTAGCGTTCCGGCCGGCGGACAAACATTCAACGGCAGGCCTTTTGTTTACGGACGCTGGAACGATAACGTCGCGGCCACGCACAGCATAAGCGTGTCAGGCGGAGACGGCCGTCGCACATCACCTCGAGACAGACCCGCCACAACCGTCTATTCTGCAAACTTCATCTCGCTGATCCGCTTTACGCAAAGCGTGTTTCCGGCCGGTGCCGGCACAATAACGGCTACACCCGCAGCTTTAAGCTATCCGGGATTGTCAGGGGTTTATTACGTCGCGCGGCAGCCCGTAACTTTGCAGGCCACGCCGAATGCTGGACAAGCTTTTTACTCATGGTTTCAAATTCCCGTGTTCGCATTCAGCCGCAATCCTGAGGTGTTTCATTGGGACGTTGACGTCCCCAATGCCCAAATTGACGCCCAGGCAGGATTTACAAACCAGCCGATCTATACCTTTGCGACGAATCCGAGCGACAGGCGGGTGAGCGTTTTCGTGGACAGTGTTTTCTTCTTTGCTCCGGTTATCTTTTCTCCGTTTTATGACGGCCCGGGCTGGAACGCGGGAACGACTCATCTCATCAGCACGGATTCGCCCCAATCTCCCTTTGACTTCGGAACGCGGCATCAATTTCAAAGTTGGAGCGATGGCGGAGCACAGTCGCATAACATAATATTGCCCGCGGTTAATACAAGTTATACGGCAAATTTCAATACGCAATTTCTTGCGTTGGTTCAAAGTCAGTGCGGAGGAACGCCTTCGATCTCGCCCTTCTCAGCTGACGGTTTTTACAACGCGGGAACTCCTTTGACCATTTCTCAAACGCCGGACGCGGGCTTCGTCTTCACCGGCTGGCGCGAAGATTTGACGGGAACGACTGCGCCGCAAATGCTCACGCTTAACGACGAACTTTACGGAATTGCAAACTACAATGTGAACAGCACTCCGTTTTCGATAACAAGCCTTAACCCGGCAAGCGCCGTTCTAAACAACGTCGGCTTTCAATTGACCATCAACGGAACAGGTTTTACCAATGATCGGACTTTTGTCTTTGTAAATAACCAATTCCGCGCCAATACGTTCATTAACTCAACCCAAATAACCGCTCCCGTTTTGGCGTCAGATTTAACCGAAACGGGCGGCATTTCCATTTTCGTTCAAAACGTTCCCGCCGGATCAACCTGCGGCGTTTTTAACAACCGCGTGTTGACCGTAATACAACCCGGACCTACGGCTGCATCTGTCAACGTGAGCGGACGAGTGCTTACAGCGAATGGCCGGGGCATTGCGAAAGCTCGTGTAACGCTGACCGATGGTCTGGGTAATTTGCAAAGCACATTGACCAGCACT
>Ga0187894_10001153_pt1 | contig 34853 bp, 31 predicted proteins | sample GBC1701081metaG_FD_136650 | JGI IMG/M metagenome (GOLD analysis project Ga0187894, IMG submission 136650) | White microbial mat communities from a lava cave in the Kipuka Kanohina Cave System on the Island of Hawaii, USA - GBC170108-1 metaG ...
GCCAAGGAACTGGGACAGACGCTCTATGAACTGCGCTCCAGTTTGTTCAGTGCCTACTTGCGAGCCGAGCTGCGTCACCCCCGAATCGCTGCTTGCTAGACGTACTGAGCGTAAGTCCTGTCGACATTAAGACCGAGGACGATGAACGGAAGCGACGGGAAAAAGTCGGCGGGAAAGTGCTGATGCTCGATCGCAGCTTAGAAGATACGTTGCCGTATCTGTTTGCGTTGCTGGGGATTGAGGAACAGCCCTCACCGTTACAACAGATGGACCCGCAGATTCGGCGGCGGCGCACCTTTGAAGCGCTCAAGCGCGTGTTCTTACGCGAGAGTCTCAACCAGCCGTTGATCCTGATCTTTGAAGACTTGCATTGGATTGACAGTGAGACGCAAGGCTTCCTCGATACGCTGAGCGAGAGCGTGGCCAGCGCCAGGCTCTTGCTGCTCACGAATTATCGGCCTGAGTACCGCCACGAGTGGAGCCAGAAGACATATTACACTCAATTGCGGTTGGCTCCGTTCGGCAAAGCCGAAGCGGAAGAATTCCTCGGTGTGTTGTTGGGCGACGTTGTAGGGGCGACCGGCCGGTCGCCCCTACACGACTTGAAACAGCTCATCCTGGACAAGACCGAGGGCACGCCGTTTTTCATAGAGGAGGTGGTGCAGGAATTGGTGGAACAGGGCATTGTGGTGCGCGACGGCGTAGGGGCACGGCATGCCGTGCCCCTACCGACGAATCTACATCTTCCCCCCACCGTGCAAGGCGTGCTAGCCGCTCGTATCGACCGTCTCGCCCGTGACGAGAAAACCCTCCTGCAACAACTGGCCGTCATCGGACGGGAGTTTCCAGTGAGTCTGGTGAAGCAAGTGATCGCTCAAGCCGAAGACGAGCTCTATCGCCTGCTCGCATCGCTTCAGCACAAGGAGTTTCTCTACGAACAGCCCGCGTTTCCCGAGGTCGAATACATTTTCAAGCATGCGCTGACACAGGAAGTTGCCTACAACTCGGTGCTGCAGGACCAACGTAGGGTCTTACATGAGCGCACAGCGCAAGCCATTGAGCAGCTCTATCATAATTGGTTAGAGGAGCACTACAGTGAGTTAGCTCATCATTACAGTCGAAGCGGAAATACTGTGAAGGCAATTGAGTATCTGCACAAGGCAGGGCAACAGGCGGTGCAGCGGTCAGCGCATGCGGAAGCGATCAATCAGCTCACCACAGCCTTGGAGTTGCTCAAGACTCTGCCAGACGCCCTGGAACACACCCAACAGGAACTGGTCTTGCAGACTGCCCTTGGCACAGCTCTGTCTGTCACTAAGGGTTTCGGCGCCCCAGAAAAGGAGCGAGCCTTCGCTCGAGCTCGGGAGCTATGTCAACAGCTCGGCGAGACCCCTCAGCTCTTCTCCGTGCTCTGGGGACTCTGTCAATCCCACATAACACAAGGGAAGTTCCAGATAGAGCATGAACGAGCGGAACAGCTCATGCGCCTGGCCCAAAGTGCGCAAGACTCCGTACTCCTCGTTGGGGCACACGAAGTGCTAGGAGAGATCTCGTTCTGGCCTGGAGAGTTAACCCTAGCCTTAGAGCATTTTGAGCGGGGCAGTGCCTTCTATGACCCCCGCCAGCACCGTTCCCTGGTCTCCTTTTATGGGATAGACCTCAGGGTACTTTGCCAAGCCTTTGCGGCTTTGGCCTTGTGGTTGCTGGGCTATCCGGACCGGGCCCAGCAAAGGAGCCGCGAGTTGCTCGACTTGGTCCGGGAGCCGTCTCACCCTTATAGCTTAGCTATTGCCTTGTACTTTGCTTCCTTGTCCCACCAGCTTCGCCAAGAGGCGCAACTGACTCAAGAGCGTGTAGAGATGCAGATGACGCTAACGAGCGAGCACGGATTTCCGGAGTGGTTGGCGCAGGGAACTATCCTGTGGGGCTGGGCGTTAGCCGAGCAGGGACAAGGAGAGGAAGGCATTGCGCAGATGCGCCAGGGCTTGGCTACCTACCGGGCCACTGGATCAGAGCTTGCACGGTCGCAATATCTTGCCCTGTTGGCTGAGGCATATAGAAAAATGGGGCGACTAGAGGAGGGACTCAACACGCTGGCCGAGGCGTTAGCAGCAGTGGACAAAACAGGGGAGTGTTTCTACGAGGCGGAGCTGTATCGGCTCAAGGGCGAATTAACGCTGCAAAAACAGTCCGGAGTCCGGAGTCAAGGCACGTCCGGAGTCCGAAGTCCGGAGTCCGAAGTCCCCAACACCCAACCCCTAACCCCCAACACCCAAGAAGCCGAAGCGTGCTTTCTCAAAGCCATCGACGTTGCCCGCAAGCAACAAGCGAAGTCGTTGGAGCTACGTGCGACAACGAGTTTGGCGGGGCTGTGGCAGCGGCAGGGCAAGCAACGAGAAGCTCACCAGATGTTAGCCGAAATCTACAATTGGTTCACCGAAGGGTTTGATACGAAGGACTTACAAGAAGCCAAGGCGCTGTTGGCGGAGCTGGCAACAGCATGATGACCTTGCGGCAGTTCGCCCATAAGCTGGACTCCATCCCAGCGACGACCGCCTGGTATCTCGCCGATCTTGGGGAAGCCCGTGGTAAGCAAGAGTTGTTCACCAAACAATCTCCTCAGCGACTCAAGGCCTTGCGCGAACATGCGCTGATCGAGAGTGCAGTCTCTTCCAACCGCATCGAAGGGGTGGAGGTTGAACGCGCCCGCATCGGCACTCTGGTCTTCGGTGCTCCCCTGCCCCGGGACCGTGATGAGGAGGAGGTGCGGGGGTATCGCGACGCACTGCAACTTACCCATGCGCACAAGGCTGACCTGCCGCTCTCGGAAGAGACCATCCGTCACTTACATCAGCTCACACGTGGCCAGATCTGGGATGCTGGTCAGTACAAAGACAAAAACAGTGACATTATCGAAAAAACCCCAGACGGGCGCGTGCAGGTACGTTTCACAACCGTCCCCGCGGCGGCTACCGCTGCTGCCATGCAGGAGTTGGCCACCCAGTGGCGCGACTGCCTGCGCGAACGCTGGGTCCATCCCCTGATCGCGTTGGCGGCGTGGAATCTGGACTTCCTCTGCATTCATCCGTTTCGGGATGGGAACGGCCGCGTCTCCAGGCTCCTGCTGTTGCTGCAAAGTTATCACTTGGGCTGCGAAGTTGGGCGTTACATCAGTCTGGAGCGGCTCATCGAACAGCATAAAGACCGTTACTATGAAACGCTGCAGCAGAGTTCCCAGGGCTGGCACGAGGGCAAGCATGATCCTTGGCCGTATGTGCACTATGTGCTCTTCATCCTCAAGAGCGCCTACCAGGAGTTTGAGGATCGTCTCGGGCAGGTACAGAGCCCACGCGGCGCTAAGACCGCTTTGGTCGAGGCTGCGGTGGCTGCTTTTCCCGGGCCGTTTACCCTCGCGGATCTTGAGCGGTCGTGTCCTGGGGTCAGTCGCGATATGGTTCGCCGTGTCTTACGAGCATTGCAAACCGTGGGAGAAGTTGAGTGCTTGGGTCGTGGCCCTGGCGCAGCTTGGCAAAGAAAGGGTAATACCCGTAAAAGAGGGTAATAAAGAGGGCAATAAGGTCGTGCAAAGCTCACTAATAAGGAAAGACGAGGCGAAGGTCTGTAAGGCAAACACCTGTTTCTTGACAGCCATCGACATTGTCCGTAAACGCGGCGGGCGTCAACAATGCAGAGTAAGGAGCACACATGAAAACAGCTATCGCCGTAGGAGGAGCTACCCATGCCAACATCCGCGGGATGGTCGAGTTTGTCCAACAGGCGGAGCGCTTGGGCGTGAACTACGTTTGGTCAGCCGAGGCGTGGAGCCAGGATGCGGTAACTTCACTCGCGTATCTGGCGGGTCAGACGAGCCGGATCATGCTCGGCACTGGCATCATACAAATCAGTGCACGCACGCCATCGATGACTGCTATGACCGCCCTTGCGCTCCACGACCTGTCCGAAGGGCGGTTTGTCCTCGGTTTAGGGACCAGCGGCCCCCTTTGGAAAAGCGATTATGTTTTACTTGACACCCGACTCCTCGCAAGGCCAGTTTCGGGTGCCACGGGCAGCTGGTTGCCCGTGCCGTGCGGTTGCACTGGCGAACTAGCCGCCAGTGGCACTCCGATTTCCTTGGGCGCCGATCGCTCATGAAGATCATCCCCAACGGGCACTCTATGCCGCGACATCCTGGCCCAAGACGATACACGTAAACGCCGGGAGAAGGTCGGCGGCAAAGTGCTCATGCTCGATCGTAGCTTGGAAGACACGCTGCCCGATCTCTTTGCATTGTTAGGCATTGAAGAGCAACCATCGCCGTTGCAGCAGATGGACCCGCAGATACGGCGCAGACGGACATTCGATGCCATGAAGAAGCTGTTCTTACAGGAGAGTCTCAATCACCCGTTGATCCTGATCTTTGAAGACCGGCATTGGATTGATAGTGAGACGCAAGGGTTGCTGGACGCACTGAGTGAGAGCATTGCGTCGGCGAAAATCTTGTTGCTGGTGAATTATCGGCCCGAGTACCGGCCCGCGTGGGGGCAGAAGACGTATTATACACAGGGACGCTTGGCACCGTTTGGCAGAGCCGAGGCGGAGGAGTTTCTTGATGTACTGTTGGGCGACGTTGTAGGGGCAGGTCTCGTGCCTGCCCGCCCTTCTTTCGTACTACGAGCATATCCCTTTCAATCAGAACATCGAGCCGGTGACAGAGCAGAACCGGCTTGTCTTTCTGGTCAATCCGCTACCTTCGTCCCAGGAATTTCTATTTCTTCTACGGGAGGAGAGATTTTTTTCCGGCGAAAGAGTCGCTCGACGACATAAAAGGAAGCTGGGACGAGAAAAATAGCCAGGAGTGACGCTGCGGTCATGCCGCCGATGACTGCCGTCCCGAGGACTTGCCGCGACTTTGCTCCCGCTCCTGAAGCGATCGCCAATGGCACCGCGCCCAAAATAAACGCGAACGCGGTCATCAGAATGGGACGCAGGCGCAGCCGCGCACCGGTCAGCGCCGCTTCTATGAGGGGCTTGCCCCGCTCGGCCTCTAGCTTGGCGAACTCGACAATAAGGATGGCGTTCTTGGCCGCTAGCCCAATGAGCATGATCAGGCCGACTTGGGTGTACACATTGTTCTCGAACGCGCGCAACCAGAGCACCAGAAATGCGCCGAAGACCGCGATCGGAGTACTGAGGAGCACACTGAACGGCAGCGTCCAGCTCTCGTACTGCGCCGCCAAGATGAGGAACACCACCATGAGTGAGAGCCCGAAGATCACGCTTGCAGGTACGCCTTGCGCTGCCATTTTCTCTTGGAACGACATGCCCATGTAGTCGTAGCCCATCTCACTCGGCATGGTCTCGGCGAACACCTGCTCTAGCGCCGCCATGGCTTGGCCGGTGCTATAACCGGGCGCCACGCTGCCGTTGATTTGCGCCGCCCGGTAGCCGTTGAAGCGGATGGTAAACTCCGGTCCGTATATCGTCTTCATACTCAGCAGGGTCGAGAGCGGCACGGCTTGCCCCTCGGCATTACGGACCCGGAACTGGCCGACGTTCTCCGGCGTCGTGCGATACTCACCCTCTGCCTGGACGTAGACCTGCCAGACGCGCCCGAAGAGGTTGAAATAGTTCACGAAGGCACCGCCCATAAATGCCTGGAGCGTCCGGTAGACACCACTCAGATCCACGCCCTGCTTCATCACCTTGTCGTGGTCGACATCAGCAAAGACTTGCGGGACACTGGGGATGAATGTCGTGGTCAGAGACGCGAACTCGGGGCGCGTGCGGGCTACTTCCAGGAATTTGTTGGTGTGCTGCGCCAGGAAGTCGACGCCTTGGCCGGCACGATCCTCAAGCATGAACGTGATGCCGCCAGAGGTGCCGACGCCAGGAATGGCGGGCGGCGAGAAGGCAAACGCCTGCGCCTCTGTCAGCCCGGCAAGCCGTTGATTGAGACGGCGCATGATAACCTCGGCAGTTAATCCCTGCGCATCGCGCTCTCCCCAGGGTTTGAGCATGATGAAAGAAAACGCGTTAAACGTGGTATTGGAAAAACTGAGCATACTGAAGCCGACGACCATATTGAACGTCTCTACCCCCGGCGTTTCTTTCAGGATCGCCTCGATCTGTTTGCACACCTCGTCAGTCCGTTGCAGTGAGGCAGCGACTGGGAGCTGGACATTCAAATAGAAATAGCCCTGATCCTCTTGCGGCAGAAAGCTGGTGGGCAGCCGCGATCCGAACCAACCAGCCAACGCGGCAAAAGCGACGAGCAACAGCATCGCGAAACCCATTTTGCGGATCAAATAGGAGCAGCAGTTCACATAACCTTCAGTGATGCGCTCGAATGCACGGTTGAACCCGCGGAAGAACGCTCCCGCCGGTCCGCGTTTTGGGGTGCGCGGTCGCAACAAGAGGGCCGCCAGTGCTGGGCTCAGAGTGAGTGCGTTAAAGGCCGAAATAACAACCGAGACCGCAGTCGTCACCGCAAACTGTTGGTAGAGCCCGCCCGTGATCCCGGGAATAAATGCAGACGGTATAAATACTGCAACCAAGATCAATGCGATCGCGATCACCGGTCCGGACACTTCCTCCATCGCTTTTAAGGTCGCATCGCGCGGCGACAACCCTTCCTCAATATGCCGTTCGACCGCTTCGACCACCACGATCGCGTCGTCGACCACGAGACCGATGGCGAGTACCAGTCCGAAGAGCGACAGCGTGTTAATCGAGAAACCCAAGAACGGAAAGACAATGAACGTCCCTACCAGGGATACCGGCACGGCCAGTAGAGGAATCAACGTCGCCCGCCAGCCTTGTAGGAAAAAGAATACGACGAGGGTCACCAGGGCAATCGCAGCGAACAGCGTCTTCACGATCTCCTTGATGCCTTCGCTCACAGCTCGTGTAGTATCGAGCGTGACTTCATAATCCATATCGGCCGGGAACCGGGTCTTGAGTTCTTCCAGTAGTGCCTTGGCACGGTTGATCGTGTCGAGGGCGTTCGACCCAGGAACCTGGTAGATCGCGATCAGTGCGGCCGGCCGGCCGTTGATGCGTCCGCGCATATTATAGGTTTGCGATCCGAGTTCCACGCGCGCCACGTCCTTCATCCGCACGATCGAACCGTCAGGGTTGGCCCGGACAATGACGTTCTCGAACTCTTCAACACTGGTGAGACGGCCCCGCGCCCGTACGGTATAGGTGAACACTTGTCCGGATGGTACGGGCTCGGCGCCGATTTGACCTGCCGGATTCACGCTATTCTGTTTGGTGAGCGCCTCAATAATCTCATTAACGGTGATATTGAGCTTGGCCAGGGTGTCCGGCCGTACCCAGAAACGCATCGCATACTGGCCAGCCCCAAAAACGTTGACTTGGCCGACGCCAGGTACGCGTGTCATCGGATCGTTGATGTTGATGAAAGCATAGTTGGTGAGAAACAGCGCATCATGAGTTGCGTTGGGGGAGTATATGGAGAAGAGTGCCAGCGGGCTCGCCACCGCCTTACGGAGCGTGATGCCGTAGTTTCGCACTTCAACCGGCAACTGAGATTCGGTCTGCGTGTAGCGCATTTGGGTGAGGATCTGGTCCGTGTTCGGATTGGTGCCCACGTCGAAGATGACGTTCATCCGTACCTGGCCATTGTTCGAGTTGATGGAGTACATGTACAGCATGTTGTCGACACCGCTCATCTGCTGCTCGATCGGCGTGGCGACCGACTGCTCGAGAGTTAACGCATCGGCGCCGACATACGTCGCCCAGAGCTGGATTTGCGGGGGAGCAATGTTAGGGAACTGCGAAATCGGCAGCCGCACGAGTGCGGCGATCCCGATCATCACCATGAGGATCGCAATAACCATGGCCACCACCGGCCGGTCAACGAAGAATTTTGCCATTGGATGCGGTCTCCTCTGCGCCTTGGAGCGGATCTGAAAATTTACGAGAGTGCGTCATTGCGAGCGCAGCGAAGCAATCTTTGTCCGCAAAAGAGCTTGCTTCGTCGCCTACAGCTCCTCGCAATGACAGGAGCTTGCAGGACTCCAGACACATTCTTAGGTCCCCTTAGCAGACCCAGTGACCGTCTGCGCTGGGGTAGACTCAGCCGTGGCCGGCTTCGGATTCACCATCATCCCCGCTTTTACTTTCTGCACTCCTGAAATGACGATCCGCTCCCCAGGATTGAGCCCTTGCGTAATAATCCACATATTGCCGACCCGCTCTCCCACTTTCACCGAACGGATGTCGACCTTATTATCAGCCCCGACCACTGCGACCTGATGACTGCCTTGCAATTGCTGCACTGCTTGTTGTGGAATAAGCAGCGCATCCTTCCTGGTCTCGGCGGCAACGCGGATCTTGGCATACTGGCCGGGGCGCAAAATGTTTTCGGGATTGGGAAACACACTCTGGACAGTAATGGTGCCGGTTCGCAAGTCGACCTGACGATCAGCGAGACTAAACGTGCCTCGCTCAGGATACACAGTGCCGTCGGCGAGGGTTAACTCAAGCGGCGCCCGCTGACCGCCGCGCCCCGCCTCGATGTCGCGGATCCTCCGCGCGAAGTGCAGGTACTCCTGCTCACTTATAGGGTAGTAAACCTTGATAGGGTCGACCTGTGAAATGGTCGTCAGTACGGTGTTTGGGGTGACCAGGTCGCCGATCTGCGCAACCGAAATTCCGGCGATGCCATTGATCGGAGCAGTGACCTTCGTCCAACTGAGATTGAGTTCAGCCCGTTCCACAGCAGCACGGGCCGCTTCGACTGACGCTTTATTGGCCTGGTGGGCTTGTATCGCATTGTCGAGTTCCTGCTGACTGATGGCTCCCTCTTTTGCCAACGGAGTGTAACGGTTGACATCGAGTTGGGTCTTGCCGAGATTAGCTTCAGCCCGGCGAAGATCCCCCATCGCCTGATTGAGAGCCGCTTGGTACTCGCGCGGGTCGATCGCACACATGAGCTGCCCTGCTTTGACGAAGGAGCCTTCTCGATAATCCCGCGATTGGAGATAGCCTTGCACGCGCGGACGGAGCTGTGCATTCACGTAGCCTTCGGTCGTGCCAATCCATTCGAAGTAGATCGGAACGTCCTGTTGGATCACCTCGGCGACGATGACTTCGGGTGGCGGGGGTGGGGTAGCTGCCTTGGATCCGGCCTGGCCTTCGCATCCTGTGAAGAGAAAAGCGAGAGACAGGAGGAAAAGAGCGCGAAAAGCTATCTCGATCCGCTTTTCTATCCCAAGGCGTGATTCTGCAAGCCACATGCTTTGTTTATTCCCTTCGTTTTTACCCAACACTGTTCGACATTCGTTATGCAAGCACGGCTATGATCCCTTCTCAATATCTGTCAATACCCAGTTTCGTAGCGCTCTCCTGTAGAGTATCACTCGCCGCACTTGTGATGGTACTGTACAGGAACAAAATCAACGAGCATAGGTGACCATGATGAACGATAACTCTGCTGGATCTTGGCGTACACGCCGATCGCTGGCAGAATTCTCAGTCACAACGTCTTTCGCTACTGCATATGGATGTGTCATGCTGCACTAGCGTTTCGTTACACAGCATGAGAAGGAGGATGTATGAAACTCGGTGTTTTGATGTTTGCTACTGATTATGCCATCCGGCCAGGCGAGCTGGCGCGGGCGTGTGAGGAACGGGGCTTTGAATCGGTCTGGTTTCCTGAACACACGCATATCCCTGCCAGCCGGCGCAGCCCTTGGCCGGTCGGTGGGGAATTGCCCCGCGACTACTGGCATACCTACGACCTCTTTGTTTCCCTTATGGCCGCCGCCGCTGCCACCCGGACCATCAAACTTGGCAGTGGCATTTGTCTGGTGATTGAGCGCGATCCGATTGTTCTGGCCAAAGAGGTGGCATCAGTGGATCAGCTCTCTGGCGGCCGCTTGCTGTTTGGCATCGGCGGCGGATGGAACGCCGAAGAGATGGAGCACCACGGAACACCGTTTCAGCGACGCTGGAAGGTCTTGCGCGAACGGATCGAGGCCATGAAGGCGATCTGGACCCAAGAGGCGGCCGAGTATCACGGGGAGTTTGTCAATTTCGATCTACTGTGGAGCTATCCAAAGCCGTTGCAGCAGCCGCACCCGCCCATCTTGCTCGGCACCCTTTCCACGCAGGGCTTGCAGCGGGTCGTGCGATATTGTGATGGGTGGATCCCTGGTCTGCTCCCGCCCAAAGACCTAGCCACAGCCATGCGCAGCTTATACGCCCTGGCCGAACAGGCAGGACGCCATCGGCGTGACATCCCGGTCTCGATCTTCGCCGTGGCAGGCGAGGAAGTAACCCTGCGTCAGTACCAAGAGTTAGGCGTCGAGCGGGCGGTCTTGACAGTGCCGTCTGAGGAGCGCGCGCGCGTGTTGCCGTTGTTGGATCAGTACGCCGCGCTCCTCCCCAAATTTGCTTAGCATTAACGAGAGATCTCTCTGAAAAGAGATCTCTCCAGAGCTTGTCCAGAGTTCTTCGGTCTCCGGCATCAGCCTGACGGCATCTTAACCCCCTGTGGTAGTGTAGTAGTTTCAAAGGACTACAGGAAGTGAAATTCTCCGCTATTGTCGAACAGGCCAAAGAGTTGCTCCAGCGCAAAGGGCGGCTTACCTATGGTGCTCTCAAGCGTGAGTTTGCGCTTGATGACGAGACGTTGGCAGACCTCAGAGATGAGCTCATTGAAGCCGAGCAAGTAGCCGTTGATGAAAACGGCAGAGTCTTGGTCTGGACGGGGAAACAAAAGATCGCTAGTTCCCAGTTGTTAGTTTCCAGTCCCCAGCACCCAGACCCTGGACTCCGGACTTCCGACCCCGGACGCTGGACTCCTCTGCATCTCGCCGAGCGCATTCTCGCGGAGCAGGCGGCGATGGAAGCGCGTGGCGCTGCGGACGGTGAACGGAAGACGATTACCGCTCTCTTTGCTGACCTCAAAGGCTCGACTGCGCTGATCGAAGGACTCGACCCCGAAGAAGCCCGAGCGCTCATTGACCCGGCGTTGCATCTCATGATGGATGCTGTCCATCGCTACGAGGGCTATGTGGCCCAGGCTCTCGGTGATGGCATCTTTGCGCTTTTTGGCGCGCCGATTGCGCATGAAGACCATCCCCAGCGCGCGCTGTATGCTGCCCTGCGCATGCAAGAAGAAATGCGGCGGCATGCCGATGCCCTCCGCGAGCAGGGGCGTGCGCCGTTATTGATGCGCGTCGGCGTGAACACGGGGGAGGTAGTCGTCCGCTCGATTCGCAAAGACGGCCTCCATACCGACTATGTGCCGGTGGGCCACTCGACCAACCTCGCAGCCCGCATGGAACAATTAGCTGCGCCAGGCTCGATTCTGGTCACGGAGCAGACCCACAAGCTTACGGCTGGCTACTTTGAGTTCAAGCCATTGGGAAAAACACAGGTCAAAGGGGTGGAAGAACCGCTCAATATCTACGAGGTCCTCGGTGCGGGGCCGCTCCGCACTCGTCTGCAAGTGGCCGTACGGCGTGGGCTGACCCGCTTTGTCGGGCGTCACAGTGAAATGGACCAGCTGCAGCGTGCCTTAGACCAAGCCCAGGCAGGACATGGGCAAATTGTGGGCGTGATGGGCGAGCCGGGGCTGGGAAAATCGCGGTTGTTTCATGAGTTTGTAGGGGCGACCGCCCCGCTACGGCATCGGGAGACCGGAACGCAGAGCCAGTGGTCGCCCCTACTGCTACTAGAAGCCTACTCTGTCTCGCATGGCAAAGCGTCACCCTATCTACCGGTGATTGAGCTGCTCAAGAGCTATTTTGACATCCAAGTCCAGGATGAGGAACGCAAACGGCGGGAGAAGGTCGGGGGCAAAGTCCTCATACTCGATCGTAGCCTGGAAGACACGTTGCCCTATCTCTTCGCTCTGCTGGGGATTGAGGAACAGCCGTCCCCGTTACAGCAGATGGACCCCCAGATTCGTCGCCGGCGGACCTTCGAGGCGCTCAAACGCGTGTTCTTACGCGAGAGTCTCAACCAACCCCTGATTCTGATCTTCGAGGATCTGCACTGGCTTGACAGTGAAACCCAAGGATTTTTAGACACCCTCAGTGAAGGTATCGCCTCGGCCAAGATTCTATTGCTGGTGAACTACCGGCCTGAGTATCGCCACGCGTGGGGGCAGAAGACCTACTACACACAGGTACGCTTGGCACCGTTTGGCAAAGCCGAGGCGGAGGAATTTCTCGACGTGCTGTTGGGCGACGTTGTAGGGGCAGGTCTCGTGCCTGCCCTCTCTTTTACGGAGCATCCTTATACGGATGCTCCGTCCCACCAGGGGACGTCCCTACAAGCCCTCAAACGCCTGATTCTGGACAAGACCGAAGGCACCCCGTTTTTCATGGAAGAGGTGGTGCAGGAATTAGTGGAGCAGGGGATGTTAGTGCGTGACGCCGTAGGGGCAGGCCTTGTGCCTGCCCTCTCTTTTACGGAGTACCCGTATACGGATGCTCCGTCCCACCAGGGGACGCCCCTACAAGGACCATCCTTGCGCGATCTGCATATTCCCGCCACCGTCCACGGCGTGCTCGCCGCCCGCATTGATCGTCTCGCGCCAGAAGAGAAGGCGCTGCTGCAACAGCTCTCCGTCATTGGCCGCGAATTCCCTCTGAGTCTCGTGCGACAGGTCATCCCTCAAGCCGAAGACGACCTCTATCGCCTGCTCGCATCGCTTCAACACAAAGAGTTTCTCTACGAGCAGCCCGCGTTTCCCGAAGTCGAATACATTTTCAAGCATGCACTCACGCAGGAAGTCGCCTACAACTCGGTGCTAATCGAACGTCGTAAAGCGTTACATGAACAAACCGCGCGAGCAATCGAACAGCTCTACGGTGCCAACCTCGAAGAGCACTACAGCGACCTCGCACATCACTACAGCCGTAGTGGCAACACCCCGAAGGCGGTGGAGTATTTGCATCTAGCCGGACAGCAGGCAGTACAAAGGTCGGCGAATGCGGAGGCGATCACTCACCTCACGACTGCCCTAGAGTTACTCAACGCTCTGCCCGACACCCGCGAGCGCGCCCAACAAGAACTCGGGCTGCACCTCACGCTTGGTCCAGTGTTGATGAATGTCCGGGGCAATGCGGCTCCAGAAGTAGGAACTCTCTACACCCGGGCGCGCGAGCTGTGCCAGCAGGTCGGAGATACCTCACAGCTCTTCCCGGTGCTCACTGGCCTCTGGCGGTTTTCGCTCTTGCGCGCAGAGTTGCCGCTGGCCCGTGAGCTGGGGGAACAGATGTTGCGCCTGGCCCAGCAAGCGCAAGACACTGCGCTCCTGCTGGGAGCCCACCGAGCGCTGGGCGCAACCTTGCTCATGCAAGGAGAGTTGTCCTTGGCCCGAGAGCATCTAGAGCAGGGCATTGCCCTGTATGATCCCCAGCAGCACCGCCTCTTGGCCTTTGTGTATGGGACGGACATCGGCGTGGCGTGCCAGTTCCATGCAGCCTTGGTTCTGTGGCTGCTTGGGTATCCGGACCAAGCGCTGCAGAGAGGCCAGGAAGGCATTACCCTAGCCCAGGAGCTGTCTCACTCCTATAGCCTGAGTTTCGCCTTGCAGTTTGTAGCTGATCTCCACCAGTTTCGCCGGGAGTGGCGACTTGCCCAGGAGCGGGCCGAGGCCGCCATGGCCGTCTCGGCAGAACAGGGATTCGCGATGCGTCTCTCGCGGGCCGCTATCCTGCGGGGCGGGGCGCTAGCTGAGCAGGGGCAGGGAGAAGAAGGAATCGTGCAGATCCGCCAGGGCCTGGTCGCCTACCGGGAGACGGGAGCAGATCTGTTACGGCCGTATTATCTTGCCGTGCTGGCCGAAGCGTATGGGAAAGTGGGACAGACAGAGGAAGGGCTGAGTGTACTGGCTGAAGCATTAGCTCAGGTAGACAAGACTGAGGAGCGGTATTACGAGGCCGAGCTGTATCGGCTTAAGGGAGAATTAGTCTTACAGTCCGGAGTCCGGGGTCCGGAGTCAGAAAAAGAAAGTCAAAAGTCAAAGGGCAAAAGGCAAAAGTCGAAAGTAGAAACCAACCCCCAATCCCCAACCCCTAATCCCCAAGGCGAAGCCGAAGGGTATTTTCTGAAGGCTATCGAGATTGCCCGTAAGCAGCAAGCCAAGTCGCTGGAGTTACGCGCAACGATGAGCTTAGCTCGTTTGTGGCAGTGGCAGGGCAAGCAAAAAGAAGCTCACGAGATGTTAGCAGAGATCTACGGCTGGTTCACCGAAGGGTTTGATACGAAAGATTTGCAAGAGGCGAGGGCGCTGCTGGATGAGTTGTCCTGACCCTGAACTTTTTCGGATGACAGGTTCTCATTGACATATGGACATCGATCAGATCAAAGAGAAAGTCCGCGACAATCAGTATATGTATACCTACCACGCGGAGATTGAACGCAAGGCGGATAAATTGACTTTTGCCCAAGTCGAAGTAGCCTTGTTGAATAGTCGTATCCTCGAGCAGTATGCTGACACTGGCCGCGGGGAAAGTTGCCTCATTGTCGGGTTTGCGGAGGAAACTCCCATTCATGCTGTGTGCGGCTGGCGCGGAGAAAAAATAGCGCTTATCACCGTGTATGTTCCTCGTCCGCCGAAATTTATTGACCCGTGGACAGGTGGAGAGAAGCCATGAAACAAGTACGATGTAATTTTTGCGGCAGCAACCGCTATGAAGAGCGAAGAACAGAGTACCTCTACAGTCATGAAGGAAAGTATCTGCTTGTTCCGAATACGCCGGTTGAAGTGTGTTTAGACTGTGGAATGGTGTACTACGATGCCGCCGTGCTGAAAGAGATCGAGAGGCGTTTCTTTGCGATTCAAGAGAAGACCGAAGAGCCCGACCGTTATATTGAGCTTCCGGAGAAGGCATACGCGTAGGAGAGGCTCTGTCGAGGTCACACGATGATCACCGGGAACGTCTCCACTCTGTAACGAGATAAAGGAGGGTCATATGCAATTTGGCCTTGCCGTGAACACGCATATTACAAACTGGGACGTAATTCGTTACGCCGAGGAACTTGGGTTCGACCGCGCCTGGGTTGGCGACTCGCAGATGATCTGGTCCGACTGCTACGCGACCATGGCCCTGGCGGCGCAGAATACCAAACGCATCAAGCTCGGCACCGGGGTGGCGATCGCCGGGACACGCATCGCGCCCGTGACTGCCCATTCGATCGCTAGCATCAACCAACTAGCGCCGGGCCGAGTATTTCTTGGTATTGGCACCGGGCACACCGCCATGCGGGTGATGGGCCAGGATCCGATCAGGACCAGCGAGTTTCGCGAATACTTACGGGTGGTGCGCGCGCTGTTGGATGGCAAGGCAGTCGACTACACCTACCGCGACAAGACCCGCGAGATTCAGTTCCTCCACCGTGATTGGCGCTTCCTCAACCTCGACGATCGCATCCCGATCTACGTGGCCGCCAATGGGCCGAAAGCACTGGAAGCAACCGGAGCATACGCGGACGGCTGGACGACCGTTGGTGGGCAACCGGATGCGGTGAAAGCGAAACTCGCGGCCATTAAACAAGGCGCGGCAAAAGTGGGACGTACTCTGCCGGCCGATTTCCATACGGGCTTTATGACGACGGGCTGTGTCCTCCGTCCTGGGGAGAAACTCACCGACGAGCGTGTCATCAATGAGACTGGCGCATTCGTCATGTGCGAGTTGCACTTCTTTTACGAGATCTGGAAAGATCTGGGCGAGAAGGATGAACTGATTCCGCCGTACTTTGCCAACATCTGGGGCGACTATCTGAAACGGGTGAAGAATTTCAGCCTACCCGAAAATGCCCGCTTTCGGCAGGTTCACGAAGGGCATTTGATCTACACCCAACCCGAGGAGCGGAAGTTCGTTACACCAGAAGCAATCCGCGCCAGTTGTCTCGCCGGCACACCGGACGAGATCGTCGAGCGGTTGCACACTGTGGAAAAGGCCGGGATACGAGAAGCCACCCTGTGGCCGTCCATGAACTATGAGCGCAAAGTGTGTCGAGATTTCGCCGAACTTATTATGCCTGCCTTTCGCTAGGCGGACGCGAATCAGCGACTGCCGGAGCGGAGAACACAGGTAGCGATAATTGTACTTCTCCCGCTCCGGCGTTGACCTCAACCCTATCCGTTATCCAGCGCACGCACCCGCCAGACTGGCGAGCGCCACCTGGCGTCGCCCTTCGCGGATGTCATTGCGGTCAAACCCGTTGGTGAGGTACGCGAACGAAATGCCCGTCGCCGGGTCGGCCCAGGCGGTCTGGCCGCCGAAGCCGGGATGGCCAAAAGCCTCCGGGGAATTGGTGCGGCCAAACCCGCGCTTATTGGCGTTCCCGTCTCCTCCAGCTACCGCAATCCCCAAGGCGCGATAGGCAAAGTGCCCCAAATACGGATCTCTGAGATCTCCAGTGCGGATGCGACGCGTCTCCTGGAGTATCTCAGGTTGCCAAATCGGCGTGCCGTCGTATGCACGCCCGTCGTTCAGCAGTGCCTGGTAAAACAGGGCAATATCACCGGCGGTGGTAATGCCGCCAGCCGAGGGCGAGGCCGCCGCTCTGGTGACGGGCTCATTGAGCTCTAGTATCGTGGTTTCGCTGATCGTCGACATGCTGGCACGGGGAGGTTTGAGCCCCATTTTTTCGTATTCCGCGGCGGTCACTGGTTCTCCGACCCAGACGAGATCCGCGACTCGCTTGTTCAGGGAGTCAGGAATCCCCACTCTGAGGTCCGGCAAGCCCAGGGGTTCAGCAATCCGCGTGCGGACGAAGTCCTGGTAGGTCTGTCCACTGAGGCGTTCAACAATTTCGGCAATCGGCCAAAAGTTCGCGGAAATGTGGTAGATGAATTTCTCGCCCGGTGTATGGTCCAGCCGCCATTGGGCGAAGCGCTCCAATCGGCGCTGGCGATCCGCCCAGTCTTTTTGGTAATGCGGCGCGTAGGGGATCGCCGAGGTATGAATTAAGCACTGCTCTACGGTGACCGCGTCTTTGCCGTTGGTGCCGAACTCCGGCACGAATTTTACGATACGATCGTCCGGACGCAGCTTGCCTTCCTGCATCAGGAGCCAGGCCGAGGCGGACGTCAGGGCCTTAGTGGCCGACATGATGACGAAGAAGGTCTCATTGGTGGCGGGCTTCTCCGCTCCGGCTTGGACGGCGCGACCAAAGGTCTGCATCGCACCAATCTTGCCGTTGCGAGCAATGGCAAACTGACAGGCCGGGAGCAGCCCTTCCTTGACCTCGCGTTCAGCACGTTCGCACAGCGCTTGCACCTTTTGTGAGTCTAATCCAATTTCCTCGGGACTGTTGGCAAAGAAATGTGCTGCCGGCATCGGACTACCCCTCCTTGATTGCAAATTAGCTACCGCGCCTTACCGTAGCACGCTCTCTGGTGCGCGCAACTAGCGGGACGAGGCAATCATCACTTCCTGGAGGGTTACTCCATCACGAGGGGCTCCTTGCAACGATGCGGCCTTCTATGACGTAATGGCACGGTGGCTTGACTCTGCCGCTCTTTGCGGTGATAGCCACGATCATCAGTATTCTTAAAGGAGGTACGGCACGATGACGCAGACCATGAAGGCGCTCTTTATCGTTCCTGGTCCTGAAGGTGGCGTGTTCGAGTTCCGCGACATTCCTCTACCAACGCCTGGCCCCGACGAGGTACTCGTCGCCGTACGTGCCGCGGGGACCAATCGCGGTGAACTGATCGCCCGCCCGCTCCTACGGTCGGACAACCCCACAGCTAAGCCGGCCCGCGCCGGAATCGAGCTCGCCGGCGAGGTCGTCACGCTTGGTGAGAGAGCGAGCGGCTGGAAATCGGGTGATCGCGTTATGGCCCGTGGCTCTGGCTATGCCGAATATACAATAGTGCCTCAGCGCGCCCTGATGCGAGCTCCTAATGATCTGTCGTGGGCCGAGGCTGCTGCCATTCCCAACGTCTTCGTTACCGCGCATGATGCCATCGTCAGCAACGCCGCGGTCAAGCCGGGTGAGTCTGTACTCGTTACCGCCGGATCCTCAGGAGTCGGAACTGCGGCGATCCAGATCGCGCGTTTCATCGGCGCGCAGCCCGTGCTGGTGACGACACGGTCAACGGCCAAAGGTGACGCCCTTCGCGCGCTCGGTGCGCACGAGATCATCGACACCGGCGGGGCGGGGTGGCCCCAGGCGGTGCTCGCGGCGACGGGTCAGCGCGGCGTTGATGTAATCATCGACCAGGTTGGCGGACCAGTACTGGCCGAGCATATCCGGGTGCTGGCGATCAAAGGGCGATTAGTGAGCGTTGGGCGCAACGCCGGCAAGATCGGCGACTGTGACCTCGATGAAGTGGCGCGCAAACGCGTAAACATCATCGGGGTGACGTTCCGCACCCGCACGCCGGAGGAGGCGCTGGTCTGCAGCGAACGTTTCGCCGCCGACCTGTTAGGCGCGTTCGCCACCGGCGCGCTGAAGCCGGTGCTCGACCGGACGTTCCCGTTCGAGCGCATCGCGGACGCCCATGCGTATATGCTGAGCGATGCCCAGATCGGCAAGATCGTTCTCACTATGAGTGACGGTACTCGATGAGTATTGGCTGCAGTGTGAACGACGCACCGATCGTTCTCAGCTCTCGAGCCAACCCAGGTCGTCGGGATGGATCTTCTTTAGCTGATACCGCGAAAAATGCTGAGGATCGGTCGCGCGCTCACCCAACACGATCGGCCGGGCTTCGGCTGAGCCAAACAGACCCGAGTAGTCGCTGTGGAAACCGTCACACACCGCACGCAGGTCACAGGTCGAACAGGCCGGGACGTGGCGGTAGCCGGTGTATGAGTGAGCCCGTATCCGGGCCTCGGCTTGGTAACGTTCTTCCAGAGAAGTCGAGACCTGGCGATCCGCCCACGCGCGCTCCAGCCACTGCTTGATCCCGTGCAGCCCGGTGCCGACCTGAGGCCACCGAACGGCGAGCCGCCGCAACGGGCCACGAAGCGAACCGAGCCGGAGTCGCGGACCCAATCCGAACGGTGGGGTGAGGGCAGCGTCGCGCCGGCGTTGTGCTGGCAGGTCTGTCCACGACCAGCTCGCAAAATCGTTTTCGTGGAGGTCGTAGGGAATCTGAGAGAAATCGTAGACCGAGTTCCAGTGGCGTTCGGCGACCACGCAGAAAGGAAGATACCGCACGTTCGCCTCTACCCCGGCTGTGGCCAAGATGTCCAAAGCAAGGTTGAGAGGCCCCCCCAGCTCGGCGTACCGCGGGACGTTCTTGTCGCTCCGCTTCCCGCTCTCCTGGTCGTTGAAGGGATTGAAGCCGAGGAAATTCACCACCTCCGCCCCCGTACGAACAGCCAGCTGTGCGATGTCCGGGAGCTGGGGAAGCGCAGGCTTGGAAAGGACCGTGTTGAAGCGGAATGGGACCCCCACCTCTTGAAGATTGCGGAGGGCTTTCATCTGCCGGACGTGAGCGCTCGCTTGCTGGACGAGTTGGTCGTAAATCGACCCGAGGCCCTGGACGCTCACGAGGAAATCACGAATACCCGCGTCCTTGTGGCGGGTAACGACCTCTCGCTTGGCGAGTACTTGTGCGTTGGTGATGATCGTAGGTGCGAGTCCGATCTCTGCACAGTAGGTGACGAGGTCGTAGATGGACGGCCAGAGGGTCGGCTCACCTCCCTGGATGTCGATCGAATTGTTCCCATAGTGATCGACCAGCGTCCGGCAGATCTCTTTCGCCTTCTCGAGCGTCATGAAGCGGTGCTCGGGGTGATTTTCATCTTCGATACGATCAAGGAAATAACAGAACTGGCAGCGCAGATTGCAGGTCTGCCCGAGCCAGAGGATGCCCCGCCGAGTGAGCTTTCGCGCTCGGCTCGGAATGTAGGCAGGCTTCGGAGCGGGAGCCTCGGTTACCGCGAGGGCAAATGCTTGTTCAAGGGCGGAGTCGGCTTCCCTCATCATCGTACAACTCGGTGATCGAAACACCTGCGGCGTAAGAGACGCAAGGTGGCAATGCGTATCGTCCAGTAAGGAGATTCGAGGAGTGCCTCGGCTAGCCGCGAGAGACCGAAACCTAAATCTCGCTCCGTTAGGCCAACGCGGGCGAAGAAGAGTGCTCGGTAGGCGCGAACCATGCGCTCGTGCCGACCGTCCGCCGGATCTGCGGCAAACGTCCGCGCATGCGCGGTGCGCTCCTCCCGGAACCATTTACGATGCGCCTTCACCAGACCTCCGGGTACCCCTCGCGCGACCAGTGGAAGAGGGAGATAAACGAAGTCACCGCCTCCAGCGAGGACGCGGCTGTACCAATCGAGGTCGTGCACGATGTGCAAACTTTCATCGAACCGACCGAAGCGGTCGAATGCCTGACGGCGGCAGACGACCACAGACAGGGTGTGGATAAAACTCTCTGCCAGGAGCCGGATCAATAGATTTGGATAGGTGAGGAGCGGATGAGTATCAGGACGGAGCGAATGGCCGCTCGCATCGGTCTCGACATGATCGGTGTAGCTCAGTGTGGCGGTAGAGTGGGCGTCGAGGTGCTCGACTTGCGCCTCAAGATACGCTGGCTGCCAGACGTCATCGTCGTCGAGGAACGCAACCAGCTCGCCGCGTGCCAGTTCAAGGGCACGGTTACGGGCGCGAGCTGCGCCGCCGGGCGTTTCCATCGCCAGGACCCGCACTCCGGGACACTGCATGCGGAGCCACGGGACGGTTGCATCGACCGAGCCGTCATCGACGACGATCACCTCGAAATCGCGGAAGTGCTGTCGGTCCACTCCCGACAGCGCGCGTTGAAGCTTCTCCAGCCGATCCCGTGTCGGCACCACTACGGAGACGCGCGCTGTCACAACGCCTGCCTCTCTCGACTCGCCTTTCTCGCGACCGCGTTGCCAATAAAGCGTCTCGGAGTCGCGCTGAGAAACCCGGCCAGGTTCGCAACCTCCCACAACGTGAGAAGGGCGAGCAAGCCGGCCCCACGTCTGAGCCCATAGCGGGCCAACTGTGGACCAGCGAGCACGGGCAGCCGAAGATGGAAAGCCGCACTCTCGGCGAAACTGGAGTCATTACCTGATGAGTGAAGCCGTGCCGCACCCCGCCCATAGGCGAAGAACTTACGCGCGAATCCAAAGAGGTTGAGGCAGACGTCGTGGTCGACAATGGCTTCAGGTACCTGAACGAGGGCGAAGCCCGCTTGCCGCCAGCGACGACACAGCTCCCGATCTTCCGCCGTGCGAAACGACTCGTCGAATCCGCCCAAGCAACGAAGCCTTTCGGTTGGGAAAGCGAGATTGTTCGATGGAAAGAATCTCGCTCCACCGTGGGTCTCGTGTTCGTACCGGGCGACGAGGTCGAGGATCAGCTGTGCAGCCTCCGCGTATGGGTTCGCCGTGAGCCCGTTGAACGTCGTTCCGCCCGCCGCTCGTGGCAAAGATGGGGAGACACAAGAAGTGAGGGCGTGGAGCCAGCCCGGGCGAGGCCGACAATCGTCATCGACGAATACGACGATGTCGCCTCGGGCCGCGGCAAGGCCGTGGTTGCGCGCGGCTGCCGGCCCTCCGGGCGACGTCTCTATATATCGCAAACGGAGCGGTTCGACGAAGGGAGCGAGCCAGCGCCCGAGATCGACGGTGCCGCCGTCCGAGACCACGATCGTCTCCGCGTTTGGCAGGAACGACTGTGAGAGCGCGCGGAGGCACGCAGTGAGCGGGCCAGGTCGGTCGAGGGTCGGGATCACCACAGAGATCCGCACCACTGTCGCCTACCTTTCCTGCAGCTCTAGTTTTGGCGAGAACTCGGACCCGAAAATACAGTGGAGCGTACGGGACATCATCCATCGCAGGTAGAGATTGATGAGATCCGGGAGCGGGTGCATAATCGGAAGGTTGGCGATCACCGCTCGCGCGATCGCGGGTTTGGCGTGAGGGCCGACCAGCCGGTATTGGGCAGCCACAAAAGGAGAGGCGAAGAATCGCAGACGGAAGGCAAGACCTTCCTGCCACACGGCGCGCCGGGTCGGCTTACAGCCGATCCGAGTAGCCAGCTCGTCGCAGGCCGGGGTGTGGTCCACCAAGTAGTCCAGACGCCCTCGGACTGCTCTGAACATGTGCGCGCGGAAATTCGACCACTGATCGATCGACTCCTGCATCTCTTGTTGTGATGGCAACACCAGTTGGCCGCTTTGAAGCAGGGTGAACCACCGTGCCTGTAACTCAGCCAAGGGAGGAATCGCTCCGAAAGCGGGGCGCAAGAAACCGATGAAACCCAGGCTGGCGCCGACCTCCGGGTTGAACGTGTGCAGATAGCGCGGCGCTCCTGCGACCGCTTCGTCCAGAAACGGCATCTTGGTGTCGAAACCAGTACAGAAGATCACGAGATCAGGTTCGAAAGAGCTACCGTCGTCGAAGAAGACTCGCGCACCCTCGAACCGAGCGATCGCTGGAGCGCGTCGACAGCGACCCAGCGCCATCGCCCTGACGAAGTCATCGGTTTTGGTCCCAAACTGTTCGTTGAGGGTGCCACCCGACTCCTTGAGCAACTCTACGGTCATTTTCCTGGTCTTGAGGTTAGTTCTGATCTCGGCGAGACGGGGTGCATAAAGTAAAGGGAGAAATTCCCAGAAGACCCGAAAGAGGATCTGCAAGCACTTGTCCACGAGTACGAGTGGCAGGAACATCCTGCGGTAGATCTGCCGCTTCCGATCATCTTTGGGGTTGCGAGTCTGGAAGACCCAGTGGGCAGTGCTGTTGTGGATCCGTGAGGTTTGATAGTCCTTCGGCTCGCTGAACATGCTGCGCGGGAGGACCGCGACCCCTCGCCTCAGTGAGAGAACCGTTTCCGCCGCGTGATTCGACACCTCTGCGACGACGTCGGCTCCGGACTCGCCAGCCCCGACGATTAGCACCTTCTTGCCGGCCACCTGGACCGGCCGGCGGTACTGCGCACCGTGCAAGAGCGCTCCTGTGAACGTCTCCTGACCGGGAAGGCGCGGCAGATGCGGGTGCTGGTGCAGGCCAGAGCAGATGGCGACGGCGTCGTAGTGTTCTTCATGGGTGCCGCGAGGATCGAGCGTTCGCACTGTCCAACCGCCGCTTGGGCTTGGCGTTACCGACTCGACTTTCGTGCCAAAGCGGAGGTGACGGCTCACGTCGAATGCTGCGCAATACTTGGTGAGATAATCGACGTACTCGCCCACCGCCATGTGGCCAGCCCGGTCAGAGGGCATGGGAAAATCTGAGAATGCGGTGAGCAGGCCTGATGAGGTGAGCCGGCAGGATTCCCAGACCACGCCGTCGTTTTCGCCGAAGCGGAAGACACCTCCCAGCCCGTCCGCCTTTTCGAAGCAGGTCGGCGCGTGCCCCTCTTCGAGTAACTCTTTGACCGTCACGAGTCCCGAAGGCCCGGCCCCGATGACCGCTACTCGCTTAGACACGTGCGCTCCTCCATGCATGAATAGCGTATTCCTCGGATCACGAACGGTCAACTGTTTCGTTCAGGAAGCTCACGATCGCGATGTCGAGGATGTACTAATGGGCGAAGTCACAGGAAGTCATGATATCTGGCACCGAGACAGTACCGCACCCGCGAGAAGATCACTCCGCAGACTGATATGCAGATACACGGCTAGGTTGATGAAGTTTGTCGCAGAGAAAAACTTGACAAACCGAACAGGACTGCGGGATATTGCTTAAGCTTCTCTCGGTTTTGCCTTATCCGTTTGGCAGGATACACGGCCAAGAGCTAAGGGGGATATTCGATAGTTAACCATCTCGGCTCTCACTGCTATGAACCACACTCAAGGATCCCATGAAAGCGAAGCAACAGCGGGATGCCGCAGCCGTACGCATATTTCCCCCTGGGGTGCCATTGCTCACCATACTGGCCGGGATCGGTCTCAGCCGTCTATGGCCGATCGACTTGGGGTTCACGCTCCCGACACCCGGACGGTATTGGGTCGGTGGCCTAATCGTGGCTGGTTCAATCCTTGGCCTCGGTCTTTGGCCCGTGCTTCTGTTCCGCGGCACAGGGCAGGATGTGAATCCTTGGAAGCCGACCCCCGAGATTGTGGAGCGTGGACCATTCCGTATTACGCGCAATCCCATGTATCTGCAGATGGTGCTCGTGTGCATCGGGGTCGCCGTGATCTTGATGAACTTTTGGATTCTGATCCTGACGCCAGTGTGTGCGTGGTTACTCCAGCGATTCGCCATCCTGCCCGAGGAAGCCTATCTCGAGCGCAAGTTTGGTGACATTTACTTGGCCTATAAAAGCCGGGTCCGTCGCTGGCTCTGAAGGGGGGAAGGGTAGATGATGCCGACCGAAGAATTTGACGACGTTCTCCAGTTTTGGTTCCCCCGGTCATTGAGCAACGAGCACGCAACCATGGTCCGCCAGTTCGAGCGGTGGTTTCGCGGAGGAGCAGATGCTGACATCGCCGCACGGTTTCCACTATTGCTAGAGCGAGCTACGCGAGGGGAACTCGACTACCTGGCTAGCGGCCGACTCGTCCATCTGCGTTCACTGCCGCACGAATAGTTGGGAAAGCGGCCGCCCCACACGGCGCTGACCCATCGCTCCCTGGTGGCGGTTCTGCCAGATCGACAGGTCTTGACTCGGTAGCAGCAAGTCATCGACAGTGTTAAACGGCATCGAGGAGGAAGAGTTATGGAGCCATTGATGTATGCGTCGGCTACAACTCTAGCCAAAGCTATTCGTACTAAGAAAGTCTCTTCGGCCGAAGTGGTCGATGCCTGCCTGCGGCGCGTTGAAGCAGTCAACCCCAAGCTGAACGCCATCGTGCAACTCACCGCCGAGACCGCCCGCGCCCAAGCCCGCCAAGCCGATGCCGCCTTAGCCCGCGGCGATAGCGCAGGGCCTTTGCATGGCGTGCCTATGACCATTAAAGACTCCCTGGATACAGCAGGAGTGATCTCAACCGGCGATGCCGCATGGAACGGTGAGTGAGGGCCTGCAAGCGTTCAGCTACACCATGACGTACAACCTGACTGGGTGGCCTGGTGCTGTGGTACGAGGAGGCACCTCGCCCGAAGGGCTCCCTATCGGGGTGCAAATCGTCACCCAGCCGTGGCGCGAAGACGTCGCGCTGGCGGTCGCCGGATATCTTGAGAAAGCACTCGGAGGGTTCCAACCACCAACCATCTAAAGCTTGGGCGTTGGCACAACACAGGAGTCCCACGAGTCAAAGAGAGTCATGCCCGAGCCCCTTGTGAGGACCTGCGCTGCCAGGATCAATTCGATAGAGGAAGATCACGCCATGACCCAATCCACAACCGAGAAGAGGCGGATGCAGCTTGGCCTGTTCATGCCGAACTGTAGCTACGCCTATTCGATTAGTACGTATAAGCCTGATCCCACTGACTGGACCTATGATTCCAACCTGCGGATCGCCCGCGCGGCCGAGGCGGCCGGTTTCGATTTTCTGTTTCCGGTGGCGAAATGGAAGGGATACGGTGGCCGGACCGACTATCTGGGAACCTCGCTTGAAACTATGACTTGGGCCTCAGCGATTCTGGCCAATACCACGCGCATCAAGGTCTTCTCCACCGTGCACGTGCCGGTGTTCCATCCGGTGGCAACCGCTAAGATGGGCGCCACTCTGGACCACATCGGCAAGGGTCGCTGGGGGCTGAATATCGTCAGTGGCTGGAGTGAGCTGGAATTTGGGATGATGGGCATCGAGGTCATCCCACATGCCGAGCGCTATCGTCGCACCGCAGCGTACATAGAGATTCTCAAGGGGTTGTGGACGCAGGAACCTGGTACGTTCAATTACGAATGCCCCTGGTACAAGGTCACTAACGGTTACGTACGACCGCAACCGGTGCAAAAACCCCATCCCCCAATCGCGAACGCCGGCGTCTCTGAAGATGCTAAGGAAGTGGTGTCACGGCTGTGCGATTGGGCGTTTATCAGCCCCTTCTCGGTCGAGCAAGCGCCCGCGGTCGTTGCCGACATCAAAGACCGCGCCCGCCGCAATGGCCGGATCGTGCAGTGTGCGTGCTACCCGTTCGTGCTGTGGCGTGACACAGAAAAGGAGGCGCAGGAGGAAAAGCGCCGCATCGTCGAGAACATGGATCGGGTGGCGGTCGAGAACTGGGCGCGCGGCCTGCAGCTGCAAAGCGGCTCGTTCGATAACTTCACTGCTGAAATGTATGCCTTCGGTGGGGGCGGACTGCCGCTGGTAGGCACTAAGGAACAGGTGGCGGAGCTGCTCAAGAAACTGTACGACGGCGGCATGGACGGCTTTTTGATGATGATGCTGGACTATTATCAGGACACCCTGCGGTTCGAACGCGAGCTCTTGCCCCTGCTCCGCCAGATGGGAGTTTGAGCCTCACCATTCTGTCTCTGTCTTTCTTTGCTGATGTCAACCGTTGAACTCAATGGTCGGTCGGCATATGCTCGTAACGGCATCGCCTTCTGGGCCGGCGAGCGAAAACGGGGAACGACTACACACTTGGAGGTGAACAAACCATGCGCGACGGATTCAAGATTGTTGATACCGACTCTCACATGATGGAACCGGACTGGTTGTGGGAACGCCACATGGAAGACGCCTACAAATCGCAGGCGCCGAAGATGGGCCAGGCGCCCGGCTCGGGGCGACGCACCTTTATTGTTGAGGGTGAGTCATTTACCCGCGAGAAGGGCAAGTATCCGATGGCCGCGCCCGCCTTTCTCAAGGCCGCGCAGAAGGCGATGGAACGCTTCGAGCGCGCCCGGAAAACCGGCTTCAGTGCCGAGAGTCGTCTGGAGGACATGGACGAGCAGGGCGTGGACGTGCAGATTATCTATCCCACCTTCGCCGGCCAGATGCTCGGCCGCGAATTCCGTGACACCAAGCTGCTGGCTGCGTGTTGCCGTGCCTACAACAACTGGGCGACGGAATATACCTCGGTGGCACCCGAGCGGCTGTGGTGGGCTGCGGCACTGCCGATGCAAGACGTCGAGGAGGCGATCAAAGAGGCGCAACGCGCGGCGCAAAAGGGTTGCGTCAGTTACTACATGCGTCCCAACCCGGTGGGTGGCCGCACGCTCTGGAGCGACGACTATCTCCCGCTCTGGATGGAAGTCGAGAAGATCGGTAAACCGCTCTCGACCCATGACTCGGCGTCGGCGTCAGTGCCATCTTTTGGCGACCGCATGGAGACCCATACCAGCGGCCATATTCTCTCGCACCCGTTTGAGGCAATGGCGGCGATGGCGGGGCTGATCTGGTTCGGGGTGTTTGAGAAGTGTCCCAAGTTGAAAGTCATCCATGTCGAGGGGGATGGCGGCTGGACTCCATATTGGCTGCAACGCATGGAACAGCATTGGAACTTTAGCGGCAACGCCGAGCACGAGTACCTCACACGAAGGCCGACCGAATACTTCAAGAGTAACGTCTGCGTAGCATTCCGCGGTGATGAGCCGACGATGAAGGCGGCGGTCGAATTAGTCGGCGACGATAACTTCACCTGGGACTCCGACTATCCCCATCCTGATGGCACGTTTCCCTGGGGTGTCGAAGCGATGCTCAAGCAGCCACTCTCTCAAGCATCCAAGCGCAAGCTCTTGTGGGATAACGCAGCGCGCGTCTTCAACCTCAGTTAGAGGTGGTTCAGTTCTGCGCCGCGCTCTCTCTGGGGTAGTCCCTTACGACATTCGGAGCACTATGAGGTCGTAGATATACGGCGGGTTGATATCGGGCTATACGGTGGGCATAGCAAGATATCACTGTGAGACTCAATTGGACAAAGTTTAGGCGAGGGGTGGATATGGTTTGTGATTTTGTCGTTTTCGCACAGAGACCGTAGTGAGATATACCGCTAGGGGTTGAGCAGTATATCCTATAGTTAGCTGTCATCATAATCGCGTCGCATGACGCAACCGTCACAACCCTGACGTTGAGGGAATCCTGACCCATGACCTCCCATCGCAAACTTGCCGCAATTCTGTGCGCAGATGTGTCCGGGTACTCTCGCCTGATGGCCGATGACGAGCGTGCCACCGTAGACACACTTCAGGCCTATCGTCGTCTCATTACCGACAAGGTTGAGCGTCACGGCGGTCGAGTGGTCAATGCTCCAGGCGATGCACTACTCGCCGAGTTCCCCAGCGTGGTTGAAGCCGTGGAAGGCGCTAAGGAGATCCAACAGGAACTCGCTCGCCGTAACGCCCAGCTGGCGGAGCATCGACGCATGCTTTTTCGCTTCGGAATCAACCTCGGCGACGTCATCGAAGAGACTGATGGCACACTCTACGGAGACGGCGTGAACATCGCCGCCCGCCTGGAAGCGCTCGCCGAGCCTGGCGGAATCTGTGTTTCGGAAAACGTGTTCCAGCAGATCGACGGCAAGCTCCCGCTTTCCTTCATTTTCATTGGCGAGCAGCAAGTCAAGAACATTCCGAAACCCGTGCGGGCGTACCGCGCCGCAATCGGTTCGGATGCCACGAGCCCGTTGCGGACGAAATCCGTACGGGTCAGACGGCTGGCTGTTGCGGGCGCGCTCGTCGTCGCAGCAGTAACGGGAATCGTGGCAATGCTAGTAACGACTTCTACGACCACGAACCGCCCGTTGAGCACGAAGGCGGATCCTTTGCTGGTCATGCCTACTGGTCCTACCATCGCGGTGCTGCCCTTCACGAATATGAGTGGAGATGCGAAACAGGAGTACTTCAGCGACGGCATCGCGGAAGACATCATTACCGGCTTGAGCCGTTTCCGGGATCTTTTCGTCATAGCCCGTAACTCCACTTTTCAGTACAAGGGTCGGGCGGTCGACGTCAGGGAAGTTGGCAAGGCCTTGGGCGCGCGCTACGTCCTAGAAGGCAGCGTGCGGCGCACACCACAGAGAGTGCGGGTGACCGCACAGCTTTTGAATGCGACAAACGGGGTCCATCTCTGGGCTGATACGTATGACCGCGACCTCACGACCGCGGAGGTGTTCGATATTCAAGACGATATTACGACCCAGGTCGTAGCCAAAGTGGCCGATCCGCTCGGAGGCACGATCTCGAAAGCTGGTCTGGAAGACGTTAAGCGCAAAGGGAACGTCGGAATCAACGCGTACGAGTGTGTGCTCAAGGCGAAAGCCTACTTCGCGTCGTTCGACCCAACGGCCCATGGTCAAGCTCGAGACTGTCTGGAGCAAGCCACTCGTTCTGATCCCACGTACGCCGACGCCTGGGCGTGGTTAGGTCTGGTCTATGTAGACGAGCATGCCTTTGGATACAACCCAAAGCCAGATGCGCTGCCGCGCTCGCTGGAGGCCTCTAGACGCGCGATCGAACTCGACGGAAGCAACCAGATGGCACACTGGTTCCTAGCGCGAGCCTTGTTCTTTAAGCACGATCTAGAGCAAGCGTTGGCGGAGACTCAGATAGCTATCGATCTGAACCCGAATAACGCAACCGTCCTGGCGGGAGCGGCCAACTACGTGAGTTACGCGGGCCATTGGGAAAGAGGCAAGCGGCTGATCGACAGGGCTATCGTGCTGAACCCCTACCCGCCTGGATGGTACTACCTCCCGCGATTCTGGTACCACTACCAGAAGGGTGAATACGCTGAGGCACTTGCAGCGGCGCAGAAGGTTGGTCTGCCGGGGTTCTTGGCGAATGACATCTCGTTGACCGCTGCTTACGGGCAGCTTGACAGAAGGGCCGAGGCACAAGAAGCGGCCAAAGCTCTGGTGAAGGCCCATCCCGAGTTCCCTACCAAGGTTCGAGAGGAGCTACAGAAGTACAACCTCAGCTCCGAGGTGATAGAGAAGTGCGTCGAAGGTCTGCGAAAAGCCGGAATGAACATCCCAGACGCTTGAATCCCTATACCAGGACAGCAGAAGCGATTACGTATCGAGGCAATGACAGCTAACTTCGGGTTCAGCGGACGTTAGAGGGCTCCTGACCTGCCACAAGGATACTGACGATGAAGGCTTGCTTACTACTGACCCTCATAGTGACGTTCATCGGCACGGCATCGGCTCAATGGCCCCCCAGTGCACCGGTCGTTCCTATCTCCTCGAACTTTTCTCACTGGGACCATCATTGGTATATCTGGCTTCCTCGGCATCCAGTGTACGAAGCGGTGGAGGTCATGAGTATGGATACCCCTGGCACTCCACTCAGGCTCGTGTGGGTCTTTTTCACAGAGCGTGCAGGAGGCAAGCGTCAAGTGAACTACGTGGACAACAAAGAGGTGGCAGGGGCACGGCGCATTGCCCCCGTGACCGCGCACTCGATTGCCACGATCAATCAGCTCGCGCCGGGACGCACCATCCTGGGTGTGGGGACAGGGTTCACGGGGCGGAACACGATGGGCCTCCCGCCCGTGCCGCTGACCACGATGCGCGACTACATCACCATGTGTCGCGCGTTGTTGCGTGGCGAAGAGGTCCTATACCGTGAGGGCGCACGCGAGCGGCGGATTCGCTTCCTACACCAGCATCACGGCTACCTCAACTTGAAGAAGCAGATTCCGATCTACATGGCAGCGAACGGGCCGAAAGCGTTGGAACTTACGGGCGAGTTGTGCGATGGTCTCTTCACCACGATGGCTGATCCCGACGCGATGAAAAAAAATCTGGCGACCGTGGCGCAAGGGACCGCGAAAGCAGGCCGAGGGGAGCAAAAACTGCCGGTGGTGATGTTAGCGACCGGCTGTGTGCTGCGGCCTGGCGAGTCCGCGATCGCGCCGCGCGTCGTGAAGCGGGTTGGCCCGTTTGCGCTGGTCGCCCTGCACGCGTTATGGGAGCGGTCCGCCGTGGCGATGGATCTACCTCCGGCTTTGCGCGATCTCTATGCGCGCTATGAGAAAGAATACATCCCGACGATGAAGACACCCAAAGACCGCTTGTATTTGGAAATGCACGAAGGGCACCTCATTTACCTGCGACCCGGAGAAGAGCAGTTTGTGACCGAGTCGTTGGTACAAGATTTCAGTCTGACCGGGTCTGGTGAGGACATCATCGCCCGCCTCAAAGCCTTGGAGGCTGCTGGGGTGACGCAGGTGGCCCTGCAAGTCGTCACTGAGGGGGGGGAAATGATTGAAGAGTTTAGTCGAGAGGTGATCGCGAAGTATTAGCCGCTTCGCAAACCAAGAGCACAAGTGTATAGTGGCAAGGTGCCGATGAAAACGAAGGTGAGGGGCATGGAAACCAAAGCCATTACTATTCACGTCAGCCTGGAAGCAGCATCTGCCTACGAGACTGCGTCTGCCGACCAACAGCGCAAGCTTGATGCCGTGCTCAGCTTGAAGCTCGCCGAAGTGACCCGAGCGAAACGCCCCCTGGAAGTCATCATGAGCGAGATGAGCCGCAGGGCTCAAGAGCGGGGGCTAACGCCAGAGATTTTGGACTCCATTTTGAATGAGCGATAGTGCGCGCTACGTCCTCGACACGAATACCTTGGTGAGTGCTGTGTTATTCGAGCACTCTACCCCAGGGCAAGCGTTGCGTCGCACCCTGAAGCGGGGAGAGGTTCTCATGTCACCCGCTACGCTAGAGGAGTTGGCCGAGGTGCTCCAACGGGAGAAGTTCGATCGGTACGTCACCGCTGCCGAACGTGAAGAATTCCTAGAAGCCTTTATTGAGCGCGTGGCCTTCATAGAGCCGACGGAAGAGATACGGATCTGTCGCGATGCCAAAGACGATAAGTTTCTGGAGTTGGCAGTCAGTGGAGGGGCTGCTTATCTCATTAGGACTAGGGGACAAAACCCCCACCGCATGGCATAAAGTTAAGGCGTCATTGCGAGCGGAGCGAAGCCATCTATGATGTGGACGGGGGCTACACGAAGTCGGTCATTTAAGAGAGAGCAGGTCTAATAACTGAGAGTGATGAAGCTAACCAACCCGCGCCACCGCATCGCGGCCACGTTGCGGTTCTGCTGAATCTGAAAGGCTGCGGTTGGGCCGCTCGCGGTACGCGGGCGCGGTAGGCTGTCACAATGAGTCTACGTAGAAGTATAATTGCAATCTGGCCAGAAAAAGGCCATACTCCTTGGGTGGCCTATCGGATTGTCTTGACTGACAATGCACGTGAGGACTTCGATGCACTGGAGGCGCGAAAGCGAGCTACGGTGCGAGATGCGATGCGCGTCCACTTGACCCACGAACCGACGAAACAGAGTAGAAGCCGCATCAAACGATTACGAAATTTGCGCCATCCTCAGTTCCGGCTCAGGGTTGAGGATATTCGCATCTTTTATGATGTGATTGACAGGGATGTGGTCATTATCGCCATCATGCCCAAGAAGGACACTATGCAATGGCTAGAGGAACACGGAAAGCAATAATGAAAGTTCCCCTCTCAAAGGTCAAGGATAACTTCTCGAACTTCATTAAGAAGGCCGGGAAAGAAGAAGTTGTCATTACCATTCACGGTCGACCAGCAGCGGTCATCATAGGCTTTGAGGATGAGGAGGATTGGCTGGAGTACCGCTTGTTGCAAGACGAGAAGTTTCTAACGCGGGTGGCACAGTCGCGGCAACAGTACCAGCAGGGCAAATATACGCCGCTAGAGGAGCTACCGTAAAGGACGGCCTAACCCGCCGCGCCACCGCATCGCGGCCACGTTGCGGTTCTGCTGAACCTGAAAGGCTGCGGTTGGGCCGCTCGCGGTACGCGGGCGCGTTAGCTCCACTATGTCCGCGTCCGACTGCCCCGCAAACACTCCTGGAGCGTTAGGCGATGTTTGAGACAAGCGAAACGGCACTCATTTTCTTCTTTGGAATCTTTTGGGCGACAGTATTGTCGACGGTTCCCAACTATGAATTATTCGCTATAAGTTCCTTGATCCGGCCAGAAACGAGAAGTAAGGCCATAACCCGATGGCTCGTTGGTGTGTTGGTTTTAAATGTTTTCCCCCCTGGGTTGCTTTTCGCAATCACGCAAACCAACATCTTACCTGACCAAGCGGGTCCGAAAGCGGTGTGCTGTTCTGCACTCGCCTCTCTGAGCGTGGTTTCACTTTTCTTCGTTCTGCAGGGACTGTTGGTTTCTGGCCGCACGTTTTTCTACGAAAATGACGAGTGGACTGAAGTCAAACGTCGCTTGCACTTGCAAGCGGATGAAGATGCGAAAGGTGCGCCTTCATTTGTGGTCGCGGGACTTTACATTGTCGGCGCGCTTCTCCTCGCCTGGTTGTTAAACCAAATACTCTAGTGGGCAGCTCACGCATCGGTGAACCGGAGCAGCTACTTTACCCGCGATTCAAAGTTAAACTATTGGAACGGTTTTCGGTGATGCAGGCTTCTTCTTGATGGTTCGCCGCCCGTCTGCGGTTCGGGTCGAGGCTAGCGCCGTCGGCGAGCCCGAAAGGGTAGGGAACCGTCTCGCTTCTTGACCCTCGGGTGGTACGGGTCACATCTCAGGTAGCAATCTCGTTCTCGGCGCTGTTGCTGGTCTAAGACCCGAAGCTGTGGTCCTGACCTCGGTCGGCCTTTCTGGAGAAAGATGCTATAACGTGGCGCCAGGAAAACGACGCAAAGGAGGAGTCTATGAAACTTGTGACGTTCACGCAGGGTGGTTCGACCCGCATTGGTGTCTTGGATGGCGACGCTATCGTTGACCTCTCGGCTGCCGCACCCCAACTGCCGCGCGAAATGTGTGCCTTCTTGGCCGCAGGGTCAGCGGCGTTGACCGCAGCCAAGCAGGCTGTTGGCAGCGCCTCTGCTCGGGTTGCACTCAACAGTGTGAAGCTGGAAGCACCCATCTTACGGCCGCCCAAAATTCTCGCCGTCGGTCTCAATTATAAAGATCATATTGCCGAAACCGGCAACAAAACCCCCGAAGTGCCTATGATCTTCAATAAGCAGTCCACGGCGGTGAATCGTCCGCATGGGGACATTCATTTGCCACGCGCGTCAGAGCAACTCGATTATGAAGGAGAACTCGCCGTCGTGATTGGTCGCTACTGTCGGCACGTACCCAAAAAACGCGCCCCTGAGGTCATTGCCGGGTACGCGATTGCTAATGACGTGAGCGTGCGAGATTGGCAGCGGCGGGTGCCGACTTTCACCATGGGCAAATCCTGGGACACTCACTGCCCGTTAGGTCCGTGGATTACCACCGCGGATGAAGTGGGAGATCCCCATGCGCTCGATCTTAAGACCTGGGTCAATGGAGAATTGCGGCAGAGTTCGAATACCAGTCAGCTGCTGTTCAATTGTTTTGACTTAGTCGAGCATTTGTCGACAGCGTTTACCTTGGAGCCAGGGGACGTCATTTCTACTGGGACTCCTGGAGGTGTGGCTGTGGCGATGAAACCACCCAAGTGGCTGAAGGCTGGCGACGTGGTGAAGATTGCTATCTCGAAGCTAGGGGAGATTGAAAATAGGATCATTGCCGAACCCGAAGGCACGGCCCGTATATGAAACGCGACAAGGCCCAGACAGAGATCTGAGACAGAGGGATCAGATAGAGAATAGAGATAGAAACCGCCCCACCAACCTCCTTACTCTATCTCTGTCTCTCCTCTTTCTCTACTTGCTTGACCCTGGATTTTGCTTCGCTTCATCCAGGCTACCTTGCTGAATTCTGTTGGACAGCCTGCGCGATATCTTTTCTTGGTAGGACGCGTTTTGCGCGTCATTGGTCGGCGCGCACTGCACGCCCTACGACTGACGAACCATATCGAGACAAGCGTTTGATGCCGTCCTAAACGAAAAAGGAGGAGGCGATGTCACAAACAACGAATACATCCGCTGCGGCTCCAGTAGGAAACCGGCAAGGCAACAGCCCCATTTTACCGCAAGCAAACACCACGCAACCGAAAGTGACGCGCGAGCCACCGACTGGCAAGGACTTCTTGGAAAAACTCCGTGACGGGCGCGTCATCTATTTCGACGGCGAACTAGTGAAGGATGTGACCACCCATCC
>Ga0187894_10001154_pt1 | contig 34837 bp, 33 predicted proteins | sample GBC1701081metaG_FD_136650 | JGI IMG/M metagenome (GOLD analysis project Ga0187894, IMG submission 136650) | White microbial mat communities from a lava cave in the Kipuka Kanohina Cave System on the Island of Hawaii, USA - GBC170108-1 metaG ...
CACGTCCCAGCTGGGCGACCTTGCGGCGGAACTCGTCGAGCGGCTCGTCGAACGAGAGGATGATCTCCGTGGTGCGCGGGATCTCGTCGCCGTTCAGCAGGCCGCGGTAGCGGTTCAGGTTCGCGAGGATCGCCTCGGCGACCTTCAGTGCGCGCTTCTCCGTCTTGATCAGCGGAGACTGCAGCGTGTAGACGTTGTTACGACCCCACAGGCTCTCGTCGCGCACGATCGCGATTTCCCGGTAAACGCCGTTGATCGGGTCGAAGTTGTACTCGACGCGCACCTCTTTGAAGATGTCCGAGTTGCCGGTGTAGAAGCCCCGCTCCTTCTCCACCTTGCCGAGCTGACGGCAGCGCGGGCAGTAGAAGGTGTCGCCGTGGTTCAACAGGAACACGCCCTTGGCGTAGTCCTCGCAGTCCGTGTTCTCGCAGTAGCCGACGCCGCGCTTCATGCTGGCCATTGGGGGAAGAGGCCTCCGATCGACGCGAAACCGCGGCGTTCCCGCTCGCGGTTCTCGGTCCCAGTGCGGCCGATCAATGCGAGCCTTGTGCCACGCGAAGGAAATGGGGGAACGCCGTGGCGAGTCGAGTTGTTGGGGGAAGCAGTTAGGGGGTGGGTTGCTTTCGCGCTGCCGCCTCGCCGAGCCACCGCGCCGCACGGCCCGGAGCAGGGCAGGCCAGTTGTTGGGAAACCATTCGCCCAGCGGGCCACCGGAGGCCCCGCACTACGCAGTTTTCGTCACATCTCGCGGCGGCGCGCGGTCTGCGAGCAAGCGGCAGAAGGCGGCGTCGGGAGGGGGCAACGGGCGGCTGCGAACCATGCGGAAAACCGAGCCGGCATGACCGGTTAGGCGCTCGGGTTGTACTTCGCTCCGCGCGCGAGTGTCAACCGCCATTTGGCTGCGCGCGCGAAATTTCTGCGCGCAGCGCGCGGGCAGCCGAGGCGAGCGCGAGCCCGTAGCCGAGCAGCGCGGCGAACGTGACCGCATATGCGGCGATCAGGTAGCTCATGCGTCCTCCCTCAGGGCCGCGTGGGCCAAGCGTTCAGCCCGCAGCGCCCGCAGCTCTCCGAGCTCGAAACGGCGTACGAGCAGGAAGGCGAAGGCCGCGAGCGTCGCGAGCACCCCGAGCAGGAACGGAAGGCCCATGCCCTCGCCCAGGCTGCCACGCTGCAGGTTGTCCGGGTGCAGCGCGCGGCTGCCGAACAGCTCGATCGCGTAGTAGTTCAGCGGAATCAGCGCCGCGCCCAGGATTCCGTACACCGCTGCGAAGCGCGCGGCGCGCTCGCTGCCCTCCGTGAAGCCGCGCAGCAGCAGATAAGCGACGTAGGTCAGGTAGAGCAGCAGCGTCACCGTGAGGCGCGGATCCCAGGTCCACCATTTGCCCCAGGTGCCCTTGGCCCAGATCGGGCCGGTGACGAGCATCAGCGTGCAGAACACGACGCCGACTTCCGCCGAAGCGGCCGCGAAGCGATCGAGGCGCTCCTCGCCGCGCGCGAGGAAGAGTGCCCCCGCGAGCGCGGTCCCGATGAAGCCCGCGTAGGCCGCGAAGGCGAGCGGCGGGTGGACGTAGAGGATCTTCTGGATCACGCCCTGCACCGAGTCGAGCGGCGCGTTCCAAACTGCCCAAGCCCACCACGTGCCGAGCAGCGCGAGCGTCGCAGCGGTCGCTTGTTTCCAGCGCTTCATGCGTCTGCTCCGCCCGCGAACTCACTCATCGAGCACGTACTCGAAGCAAAGGAACGACACGATCGCGTACACGCCGTCCGCGACGATCAGAAGCTGGACGGCGGGCCACGGTAGCGATCCGATCGTCAGCAGCGCGGTGGTCGCGCGCACGGCGCCGAGCAGCACCGGCACGAGCAGCGGCAGCAGCAGCAGCGGCAGCATCACCTCCCGGTAGCGCGTGCGCACCGCGATCGCGGCGAGCAGCGTGCCCGCACAGCTGATACCGAGCGCGCCCAGTGCGGCGACGGCCGCGAGCTGAGGCGCGACGGGCCACAAATTGAGCGAGAACGCGAGCGCGAACAGCACTGCCGCCAGCGCCTGCACGACGAGCAGGATCAAGAAGCTCGCTGCGGCTTTGCCGAGGAACAGGAAGCCGCGGTCGACCGGCGCGAGCGCGAGCGCGGACAGCGCGTCGTTCTCGAGCTCGGCCGCGAAGGCGCGATTCATGCCGAGCACGCCCGCGAACAGGTACGCGACCCACAACAAGCCGGGCACGTGCCCGTTCTGCGCTGCGTCGAGTGAGGGCGGGGCGGCGAAGTAGAGCACCAGCACGACGAGCGCTGCGAACACGGCCATCGCGGCGAAGCGGTCGCGGCTGCGCCACTCGATCGCGAGGTCCTTCCAGAGCACGGCCCAGAAGGCGCTCACGGGGCTTGCTCGAGAGCAGTGACAGCAGCTCGGTATGCGGCCTCGAGCACCGCCGCGCTCGCGAGCGCGCCCGCGTCGAGCGCGCGTGCTCGGCCCCGAACCAGCACGAACGCGCGCGTCGCGAGCTGCACGGCGCGCGCCAGCTCGTGCGTCACGAGCACGCAGGCGCGCTCGCTGCCGCGCCCTGCGGCCAGCCGCTCGGCAAGCTTTTCCGCGGCACGCGGATCGAGGCCGGTGAACGGCTCGTCCAGCAGCAGCAACGCGGGCTCGTGCACGAGCGCGCGCGCGATCGCGACGCGCTGCGCCATCCCGCGCGAGAGCTCGCCCGCTCGGCGCCCCGCGATCGCTGTGAGCTCGTGCGCTGCGATCAGCTCCGCCGCGCGTGCCTCCGGCTGCGGCACGCCGTAGAGCCGAGCGGCGAACACGAGGTTCTCGCGCGCCGTGAGCTGCGCCGTGAGGAACGTCGAGTGCGCCACGAGCCCGACCGCCGCGCGGCGCTGCTGGCGCGACGCGCCGTTGATCGGAGCCTGACCGCGATGAGCCGCACCCGGGAAGGAGACCTCGACGGCTCCTGCGCTCGGACGCATCAGCCCCGCGAGCAAGCGCAGCAGGGTCGACTTCCCGGCGCCGTTGGGGCCGAGCACGGCCAGCGTCTCGCCCGGTGCGAGCTCGAGATCGAGCGGCGCCAGCGCGGCGAGCGGGCCGAAGCGCTTCGCGAGCCCGGTCGCGCGCAGCGCCGCGCCGTTCATGCCGCGGAAGCTCCGAGCGGCGCCCCGCAGGCCGCGCAGAAGCGGTGCTCCGGCGCCGCGAGCGCACTGCATCTCGCGCAGCTGCGCGGCACTGAAACGCCCGCCAGCGAAATCGGCGCTTTGGATTCGGACCCCAACGCGACGAGCGTGCCGCGCTCTGCGCGTTCTTCTGCGCTCAGCAGCGCCGCCGCGCGCGCGCGCAGATCCGCGCCGATACGCGTGTGATCCTCGGCCGAGACCTTGCCCGTCTCGAAGTCGTGCTCGAGATCGTGGATCGCTTCGTAGACCCTCGCCCGCTCGCCGATCTCCGGCTCAGCGTGCTCGCGCGGCGCCGCTTCCGCGCGGCGGCTGGCCGCGACCGGTGCGAACAGCCACCCGACGATGCCGATCGCCGCGAGCGCCGCGATTCCCTTCATCGCGACCGCGTTCGCGGCGCGGCGCGGCGGAATCGGAGCGAGTCCCAGCACGACCTCCTCGCCGGCCGCGACGTCGAACGCCTCGAGCGCGAGGTAGTTCAGATCCTCGGTGCGCACGGGCCGCGCGCGATGCATGCGAGCCGAGCTGGGCGCGAGCCGCCCGGTGTCGGCGAGGAACACGCGCAGCAGCGCGACCTTCGTGCCGAAGCTCCGCGCGAGCCGTGCGCCGCCCTCCGCGACTGGCTCGCGATACGCGATTTGGATCGGGATCTCGCCAGGCGACGCGCTGCCGAGCACCGCGACGCCGCCCTCCGGGTGCGCGGAGAACTCGAGGCCCGGCGCATCGCTGCCGAAGCGCACATCGCTCGCATCCGGCGGCAACGGCACGCGCAGCAGCGGCGACTGCGGCGTGCCCAGCAACAGGCCCTCGCCACTGAGCGCGAGCAGATGCGTCTCGTTGACGTCGATCGCCGCGTCGTCGGCTCGAAGCACGATCTGCACCTCCCGCACCATGACGGCGCTCGGGTCGACCCGCGCGGCTGGCGCACGCAGCGTGAGCGCGTAGCGCCCCGCAGGCTTCGCCGCGCGGAAGCGCGCGACCTTGCGCCCCGTGTCGTCGACCGCGCCCTCCTGCACGAGCCCAGGCGCTGCGAGCACGCCAGCCCCTTCCGGCACGAGCACCGTGAAGCGTTCGGCGCCGCGCACCGGCGCAACCTCGAGCGCGAAGCGGATTTCGCCTGCGCTGGGCTCGCCACCGGGGACGCGATACGCCCAGACCAGGTCCTGCAAGCCCGGGTAGAAGGGGCCGTAATAACTCAGCGCCGAGCCGTCTCGCACCAGGCCTTCCGGGATCACGCCGAGCGGCATCCGGAAATCGGACGCGCCGGCGGGGAGTGCCGCGCGCAGCCCCGGCAGCCGCCGCCCGCGCTCGGCCGGCGGTACGTAGGCGATACCGTTGCCGGCCTGCTCGATCGCGAAGGTCTCCTCGATGCGCAGGCCGTCCGCTTCGCGATAGATGCGCAGCGTCTGCTCGCGGATCCGCAGCGTGCTCATGTCGCTCGTGAGATCTGCGACGCGGATGTCGGCGGTCGCGGTCGTCGTGCCCGGCTCGAACGCGACGCGCTCACCCGGAACCGGAATGCCCTGATGGCGCGCGCCGACCAGGTACGCGACGTCGGCGGTCGCCGAGACCTTCTCGAATGCGAACGCTCCCGCCGCATCGCTCTGGCTGCGGCGCAGGCCGGGCGTCCCGTCGGGCGCCAACGAGTAGAGCACCACCTCGACGCCGGGGACGGGCTGGTTCGCGTCGCCCTGCAGCACCCTGCCGACGATGCGCGCGTTGCCGCTGGGCACGTCGGGCGGCGTCTCTTGCTGGGCGAGCGATGGCGTCGCGAGCACGCCGGCAGCCCCTAACAACACGAGCAGCGCGCGGCGCAGCCTCACGCCGCCGCCCGCTGCGGGTGCGACGGGTGCGGCCACATCACCAGCACGGTGCCGAACACGAAGGTCAGGCCGCCGAGCCAGATCCAGTTGACCAACGGATTGACGAACACCTTCAGCGTCGCCGAGCCGTTCGGCTCGATCGCGGTGAGGATCACGTAGACGTCTTCGCCGAACGTCGAGTAGACCGCGGGGATCGAGCTCGGCTGCTGCTCGAGCCAGTACATGCGCTTCTCGGGCGTCAGCGTCGCGAGCGGCTCGTCGTGTTTGAACAGCGCGATGCGCGCCTCGGCGCCTCCGTAATGCTGCTTGGGCAGCGCGACCGCCGTCTTGTACTCGAAGCGGTACGGCGCGATCTCGAGCGAGCCGCCGGGCGCGAGGTTCTCGAGCCGCTCGGTGTCGAGCGCCTGGCCGGCGAAGCCAATGAACAGGAACACCACGCCGAGGTGCACGACGTAGCCGCCGTAGCGCTGCTGATTCGTGCGGAAGAGCTTGCGCAGTGCGGCGGGCGCGGAGATGCCGCCGCGCATCTTCGCCTTGGTCGCGCGCCAGAACTCGCCCGCAATCGTGGTCGTCACCAGCGCGGCGATTCCCCAGGTGAGGCACGCGAGCCATTCGCCCACGCCGAGCCAGCCAAGCAGCGCGAGGAAGACCAGCGCGGCAGCGGCGATCGGCGCGACGAGCTGTCGGCGTAGATTCGCGGGCGACGCATAGCGCCACGCGAGCAGCGGCCCGACGCCGGTGAGGAAGAGCAGCGGCAGCGCGATCCACACCAGGTAGCCGTCGAACCACTGCGGCCCGAACAGCACCTCGCGGCCCTGGATCCAGGTCGAGAACTTCGGGTAGAGCGTGCCGAAGAACACGACCGCGAGGATCGCCATGAACAGCCAGTTGTTGATGACGAAGCCCGCTTCGCGCGAGACGACGGACTCGAGCTTGTTGGGCGAGCGCAGCGCGTCGACGCGCGCGAGGAGCGCCGCGATGAACGCGACCGCCAGCAGCGCGACGTAGCCGGCGAACAGCACGCCGAAGATCTCGGTTTGCGCGAACGCGTGGACCGATCGCACGAGGCCGGCGCGCGTGATCATCGTGCCGAACAGGCAGAGCCCGTACGTGAGCCCGATCAGCACGAAGTTCCAGATCTTCAGCATGTCGCGCTTCTCTTGCACCATCACGGAGTGCAGGTACGCGGTGCCCGCGAGCCACGGCATGAACGACGCGTTCTCGACCGGATCCCACGCCCAATAGCCGCCCCAGCCGAGCACCTCGTACGCCCAGCGCCCGCCGAGCAGGATGCCGATCGACAGGAAGCACCACGCCCACAGCGTCCAGCGGCGCGTGACGCGCATCCAGGTCGTGCCGAGCTGCCCGGAGAGCAGTGCCGCGAGCGCGAACGCGAACGGCACCGAGAAGCCCGTCAGCCCGGTGTAGAGCACGAGCGGGTGGATCATCATCACCGGGTGCTGGAGCAGCGGATTCAGCCCGTTGCCGTCCGACATCACGTGCTGCGGCGGCAGCTTGTCGAACGGGTTCGACGCGAAGTTCAGCAGGATCAGGAAGAACGCCGCGTTCACCGCGAGCACGCTGCACACCCACGGAACGAGCGCGCGCTCGCGACGCTGCACGGTGATTGCGGCGGCCGCGTAGGCGACGGTCATCCACGTCCATAACAGGAGCGAGCCGGCCTGCCCGCCCCACAACGCCGCGATCCGGTAGTGCAGCGCCATGCTGCGCGCGGCGTTCTGCGCGACGAACTCGAGCTGGAAATCGAGCGTCGCGAACGCGTAGAAGAGACACAGCAGCGCGGCGGTCACCAGCCCGAACAGCGCGTAGACGCCGCGGCGCGCGACGCTCGCCCAATCGTCGGAGCGCGTGATCCCCGCCGCCGCGCCCGCGATCGCGGTGGCCGCCGCGACGAAGAGCGCGAGCCACTGCGCGTAGAACCCGAGATCGCTCATCTCTTGGGGCGCCTTAGATCCGCGTGCCTTGCTCTTTCGCCATCGCCTCGAACTTCGACGGGCACTTCGCGAGCAGGTTGGTCGCGTGGAAGGTTCCGGCCGGCGTCAGCTTGCCCTCGACGACGACCTCCGCGCCGTCCTTGAACAGGTCCGGCGTCTCGAGGCTCGCGTACTCGACGCGCAGCGCGTGGCCCGCGGCGCCGCCGGCGTGGGGCGCGTGCTCCTGCACCGCGAACGTCACGCGCTTCGCGGCGACGTCACGCTCGATCGTCCCGAGCGCGACGAAGCCGTGCACGCGCACCGGCTCGCCGACCGTCCCGTTCTGCTGGAACTCGCCGAGCGTCTGGAAGTACGTGAAGCGCGCTTCGCCGCTCTGCGACGCGCCGAGCCACATCACCAGGCCCGCGATGATCAGCGCGCCGATCGCGATCTGAACGCCCTTCGACATGGCCGCGCAAGCTAGGAGTTCGGGTCCGGCGAGTCAAAGCGAGCGGCTGTGAATTCGTCACAAAGTTCGCGTACTTGGCGCGACGCGCTCAGGCGGTGGCGAAATGCTGCGCGCGTCCCCGCGTGACTCGAAGCCGTGAACCGCTCCGCAGCGTTCCCTAATACCTGACCGAGGCACCCCGCGAGCGTCCGCGCTGGGCCCGGCCGCGGACGCGGAGCCCGAAACGAGCACCGGCGAACCCACCCGCCGCGTTGACGCTGCGGCGGCTGTTCCCGATCAACTCGGGATGCGCATCCCGGACCCCATCACGTCGCTCTCCCCCTTTCTGGCGATGGAGGTGATGGAGCGCGCGTTCGAGCTGGAGCGCGGCGGCGCGAACGTGATCCATCTCGAGATCGGCGAGCCCGACTTCGCACCCCCGCCCGCCGCGGTCGAGGCGGCGCGCCTCGCGCTCGCCGCCGGCCGCACGAAGTACACCGCGAGCGTCGGCCTCCCCGAGCTGCGCGAGGCGATTGCCGCCGACAAACGCGCGCGCTGCGGCGTCGCCGTCGACCCCGAGCGGGTGCTCGTGACGAGCGGCACGTCGCCTGCGCTCTTGATGGTGATCGCCGCGCTGTGCGAGCCCGGCAGCGAGCTGATCGTGCCGGCACCGCACTACGCTTGTTATCCGAACTTCGCGCGCTTCGTCGGCGCGGCCCCGATCGCGTTGCCGTGCGATCCGGCCGCCGGCTACGCGATCGATCCGGACGCGGTGAAGCGCGCGCTCACGAGCCGCACGCGCGCGATCGTCGTCGGCTCGCCCGCGAATCCGACCGGCGCGGTGCAGAGCCGCGAGCTGATGGCTGCGCTCGCGGCGTTCGGCGTGCCGCTCGTCAGCGACGAGATCTACGACGGCCTCGTCTACGACGGCGTGCGCGTGACGAGCGCGCTCGAGGTCAGCGACGACGCGTTCGTGCTCGACGGCTTCTCGAAGCGCTACGCGATGACCGGCTTCCGGCTCGGCTACGCGATCGCGCCGCGCGCCGCGATGCGCACGCTGCAGACGCTGCAGCAGAACCTGTTCATCTCGGCGAGCGAGTTCGTGCAGCACGCCGGCATCGCAGCGCTGCGCGAAGGCGCGGCGACTGTTGCGTCTGCGCGCGCCGCCTACGCGCAGCGGCGCGCGCTGCTCGTCCACGGCCTGCGCGCGCTCGGCTTCGGTGTCGCGCGCGAGCCGCAGGGCGCGTTCTACGTGTTCGCCGACGCGCGCGTGTTCGGCGCGAGCTCGGTCGCCGTCGCGAGCGCGCTGCTCGAGCGCGCCGGCGTCGCGTGCACGCCCGGCGTCGACTTCGGCGCCGCGGGCGAAGGCTTCCTGCGCTTCTGTTATGCCGCGAGCGAGGCCGCGATCGCGAAAGCGCTCGCGCGGATGAAGCCGGTGCTCGCCGAGCTGCGCGGCTGACGTGGCGCCGCGCGCAATCGTCTTCGACTTCGACGGCGTGATCGCCGACAGCGAGGCGCCCGCGAACCGCGTGCTCGCGGAATGCCTGACGGAGATCGGCCTCGAGACGTCGTACGAGGATGCGCTCGATTACTACTGCGGGCATCGCTGGTCGGACTGCATCACGCGCATCGAGGCGCGGCACGGGGCGCGACTGCCGGCCGGGTTCGTCGAGGACTGCCAGGCGCGTACCTGGGAGCGCGTACAGCGCGAGATCGTTCCGGTGCCGGGGATCGCGGACTTCCTCGAGCGCTGCGCGCATCTTCCGCGCGCGCTCGCGTCCTCCAGTACGCCGGACTGGCTCGAGGGCCTGCTCGCGCGGTTCGGGCTCGCGCACCATTTCGAGGGTCGCATCTTCAGCGCCGCCGGACTCGCGCGCGGGAAGCCGCACCCGGACATCTATCTGCAAGCGGCCGCAGGCCTCGGCGTCGCGCCCTCCGAATGCGCGGCGATCGAGGACTCCCCGATCGGAGTCGCGTCGGCAGCGGCAGCGGAGATGCTCGTCGTCGGGCTCTGCGCCGCGTCGCACATTCGTCCCGGACACGAGGAGCGGCTGCGCGCCGCCGGCGCGCATCACGTCGCGCGCTCCTATCGCGAAGTCGAGGCGCTGCTGTTCGCCAGCGCGCGCTGACGACCTGGCGCCGCGCGCACTGGCCTACGTTGCGCGCATGGATCCGCATGCGGCCGAGGAAGTGAGCGCGCCGGCGGCGGACGCTCTCGCGACCTTGCCGCTGCGCTCGGCGCCCAGCGTGCTCGCGATTCCGGAGTTCCGCTGGCTCTATGCGGGGAACGTCGCGTTCTTCCTCGCGATGGGCGCGCAGGGTCTCGTGCGCCAAGCGCTCGCGCACGACCTCACCGACAACAAGCTCGGCCTCGGCCTGCTGGGCACGCTCTCCGCGCTGCCGATGGCCGTGCTCAGCCCGCTCGGCGGCGGCCTCGCGGATCGCGTCGACCGCCGCCGCGTGATCCTCGCCGGTCAAGCGGCGTTGTTCGTCGCCGAGCTCGCGGTGCTCGCGCTCGTCGTCAGCAGCGCGCTGCGCTTCTCCCATCTCCTCGCGCTCTCGTGCGTGATGGGGGGCGTGTTTCCATTCGTGATGCCGTCGCGCCAGGCGATCGTCGCGAACCTGGTCGGCCGCTCGCGGCTGCCGCGCGCGATGGCGCTCACGATCACGGGCATCAACACCGCGCGCGTGGTCGGCCCGATCCTCGGCGGCACGCTCGCGGAGACGCTCGGCCGATCGTGGGCGTACGCGATCGGCACCTCGCTCTATGCCGTCGCGATCGCGTGCACGTTCCGCATCCCGAGCTCGCGGCCGGATCCAACGGCGCGCGGCGGCACGATGTGGGGCTCGGTCGTCGAGGGCGCTCGGTACCTGCGCTCGCAGCCGCTCGTGCTGACCCTGATGCTGTTCGGGCTCGTGCCGCTCTTGCTCGCATTCCCGGTTCAGAGCTTCTTCGTCGCGTTCGCCGAGGAGATCTGGGCGCGAGGCGAGGGCGGCTTGTCGGCGCTGAGCGCAGCGGTCGGGCTCGGCGGCATCGCGGGATCGGCGCTGGTTGTCTGGCTCGGAGACCAGCACGGCCGCGCGCGACGTCAGCTGCTCGCGATGGGCGTGTTCGGCGGGGGCCTCGCGGCGTTCGCGCTCGCGCCGAGCTTCTGGACGGGCGTCGGGCTGCTGCTGCTCGCGATGGCGGCCGCGAGCGTGTTCCAAACGCTCAACAACACCGCGATCCACATGCTGATCTCAGATCGCATGCGCGGCCGCATCTCGAGCTTCCTGCTGATGTCGATGTCGCTGCCGATGCTCGGCGGCGCGCCGCTGGGACTCGCCGCCGACCGCTTCGGCTTGCGCGCGACCTTCGCGGGCGCGGCGCTGCTCTCGGTCGGACTGGCGGTGGCGTTCTTCGCGCTCTCGCCACGGCTGCGACGCCTCGACGTGAGCATTCGCGAGGCGATGGCGAGCGAATGAGCGCTTGCTGCTCGCCTTCGTCCTTCCGGTTGCACCTTGGCCACCGCAGGTGTCTTACGGCGCTTCGGCGATCGCGAGTTGGTCCGACAACGAATCGGGTCGAGGGAAGACCCGGCTAGGCGTTCCGTCCGCGCACCGCGAATGCCGCGAAGAACAGCGCCACCGCGGTCAGCGCGACCATCCCGCCCGGCGCGACGTCGAGCTGCCACGCGAGCGCGAGGCCGCCGAGTGCGCTGATCAGCGCGAGCGCGACGCTGAGCGCGAGCTGTGCCCGGTAGTGGCGCGCGAGCAGCGCGGCGGCGGCGGCGGGCACGACGAGCAGCGCCTCGATCAGCAGCACGCCGACGAGCCGCACGCCGATCACGATCGTCGCGGCGAGCAGCGCGAGCAGCGCCATGTCGAGCGCCTGCACGCGCTGGCCATAGGCGCGCGCGATCTCCTCGTCGAACGCGAGGAAGAGCTGCGGCCGCAGCAGCGCGAGCAGCGCGGCGACGACGCTGACGCCGCCGACTGCGAGCCCCGCGAGCTCGCGGCTCGTCACGGCGAGCACGTTGCCGAACAAATACCCGAACAGCTCCTGCTGCACGCCGTGGCCTGCGCTCGCGAGCACCACGCCGAACGCCATCGCGCCCGAGAAGAATACGCCGATCACGGTGTCGCGGCCGAGCCCGCTGCGCGAGCCGGCGAGCGCGATGCCGAGCGCGACCACGAGCGCGAACGCGCCGCCGGTCAGCAGCGGCGAGACGCCCAACAACAAGCCGAGCGCGACGCCGCCGAGAGCCGAGTGCGAGATGCCGACACCGATGAACGCGAGCCGGCGCAGCACGACGAAGAAGCCGAGCACGCCGCAGACGGCGCCGACCAGAATCCCGGCCGCGAAGGCGCGCTGCATGAAGGCGTGCTCGAGCATGCGCGCGGCTACGCCCGCTCTCGCTTCGCGCGCGCGCCGGCGCCGCCGCGCAGCGCGACGAGCGCCGCGGCCGCCGCCTCCTTCTGATCCTTGCCCCATGGCGCGCCCGCCCGCTTGCCGAGCGCGGCGAGCAGATCGTCGAGCCAGACGCGCGTCGCGCGCAGCTCGCGCACCGCGCTCTCGAGCGCGGATTTGTCAGGGAGCGTCGTCAGCGCGAGGTCACAGGCGCGCGCGCCTTGCGCGAGCGCATCGCGAAACAGCTCGCCCTCGGCTTTGTGCATGCGGAAGTGCACCGCCAGGATTTCGTCCGTGCTCCACGAAGGCATGCCGCCGCCGATCAGCACGCCGCAGCCGCACACGGCGTGGCCCGCCTTCGCGCAGCGCTCGCGCGCGGCCTTCATCTCGCGCGCCGCGAGCCGCTGCGCGGACGCGACGCCGCGCTTCACGACGTCGCGGGCGTCCTCGGGCTCGAGGCCCTCTGCGGCGTGATAAGGCTGCTTCGCCCACTCCGCGCCGTCCGGTGGGATCAGCTCGACGCGCGAGCGCTCGATCAGCTCGGGCGCGCGCGCGTCGCCGCCTAGCGCGACGAGCGCGGCCCAGCCCGAGTGCGCCTTCCAGCCGAGCGCGACGCGCACCGCCTAATGCCCCGGTCCGTGGCGGCCGTGGTGATCGAGCTCGCCCGCGAGGAAGTCGAACTCGCACGCATAGGCGGCCTTCAGCGCGTGGCTGTGCACGACCTCGTCGGGGCGCCCGTGGACGTGCATGCGCTTGTTGATGCAGACGAGCTGATCGGCCTGGCCGGCGAGCGCGACCAGATCGTGCGAGACGGCCAGCACCGCGAGCTTCAGATCGCGCTGGAGCGTCCGTAACAACGCATAGAACTCGTGCTCGGCCGGCAGGTCGAGCCCGATCGTCGGCTCATCGAGCACGAGCAGCGTGCGGCTCGCGCAGAGCGCCTGCGCGAGCGTGACGCGGCGCTGCAGGCCGCCGGAGAGCTGGCCGACCGGGCGCTGCGCGTGCTCCGCGATGCCGACGCGCGCGAGCGCCTCCAGCGCGGCTGCCCGATCGGCGCCGCTCGCGCGCAGCGAGAAGCCGCCCGCGAGCCGGCCGAGCAGCACGACGTCGAGCGCGCTCGCGGGAAACGATTCGGGAATCGCGCTGCGCTGCGGCACGTAGCCGACGCCGCGCTGGGCGCTCGCCCCGGGGCTCGCGCCCAGCACCGTGATCGTGCCGGCATCGATCGGGTGCAGCCCGAGGATCGCCTTCAGCAGCGTGGTCTTGCCAGCGCCGTTCGGACCGCAGATGCCGACGAACTGCCCCGGCTCGACCGCGAAGCCGATGTCCTCGAGCACGACGTCGTCGCCGCGCTTCACGGAGACGTGCTCGAGCGAGACGACGGGCGCGCTCATGGCTTCGCTCCGCCGAGCGCAGCGGCGAGCTGGCGCGCGTTCCAGCGCAGCAGCGCGGGATAGCTCGCGCGCTCGGGATCGCGCGGATCGCCGAGCGAGTCGACGCGCACGACGGGGACCGCGAGCTCTTCGGCCACGATGCGCGCGACGTGCGGGTCGAGCTGGGGCTCGACGAGAACGGCGCGCGCCTGCGCCGCGCGCGCGGCGTCGATCAGCTCGGCGAGGTGCCGAGGCGTCGGCTCCTCGGCCCCGTGCGCTTCGATCGCGCCGAGGTCGACGAGGCCGTAGCGCTTCGCGAAGCCGCCGAAGGTCGGGTGGAACGCGATCAGCGCGGTGCCGCGACTCGGCGCGAGAGAGCGCGCGAGCTCCTCGTCCAGCGCGAACAGCGCGAGCGCACTCTCGATCCGGCGCGCGCCGTAAAATGCGCGCCCGCGCGGGTCGCGCTCGGCCAGCGCGGCCTCGAGCGGACTGAGCGCCGCGAGCGCCGCGTAAGGGTCGACCCAGAAGTGCGCGCAGTCCGAGTCTTGCACCGCGCAGGCAGGCCCCAGCGCGAGCCAGTCGTGGTGCGCGGAGCCGGCGAGGGGTGCGGCCCAATCGTCGACTCCGTTGCCCGCCCGTAACAACAGCTCTGCGTCGGCCACGGCCGCCATCGCGCTCGGCCGCGGCTCGAAGGCATGCGGGCTCGCGCCGGCGGGCACGAGCGTCGAGCAGGCGACGCGCTCGCCGCCGAGCTCGCGAGCCAACATGCAGAGCGGCTCGATCGTCGCGACGACTCGCAGCGGCGGCGGCTCGGCGGCGGGCGCCGCCGCAGCGAGCGCGATCGGAAGCGCGGACGCCGCGAGCCTGCGCAGCGCGCGCGTCCCTAACACACGTCCTCCCGCTCGGCGAAGCCCTCCGGCTCGAGCTGGATCGTGGCGTGCTGAATCCCGAAGCGATGGTGCAGCTCGCGCGTCAGTCGCTCCAGCAGCTCGTGCGCGTTCGCTTCGGCCGCGGCCTGCACGTGGCACGAGAGCGAGACCATCCCGCTCGTGATCGTCCAGACGTGGAGATCGTGCACCGAGATCACGCCCGCCTGCGCGCTGAGCCCGCGCCGCAGCGCCTCCACGTCGACGTGGCTCGGCGCGGCCTCGAGCAGCACGTCGACCGTCTCGCGCAGCAGTGCCCACGCGGAGCGCAGCACGAGCGCGGTGATCGCGAGGCTCGCGAGCGGGTCGGCGACGCGCAGGTCGGCGATCCAGAGCGCAGCGCCCGACACCATCGCGGCGACGCTGCCGAGCGCATCGGACGCGAGATGGAGCCACGCGCCGCGCAGGTTCAGCCCGGCGTCGCGCACGCCGTGCAGCAGCGCGAGGCCGACGAGATTCACCGCGAGCCCCCCCGCCGCGACGGCGAAAACGGGCGCGCCGGCGACCGCCGGGGGAGCCGCGAAGCGGTGGACCGCTTCGATTGCGATGAGGATCGCGACGACGACCAGCGCCGCGCCGTTCGCGAGCGCGGCGAGGATCTCCGCGCGCCGATAGCCGAACGTGCGCGCCGCCGGGGCCGGGCGATCGGCGAGCCAAACCGCGAACAGCGAGAGCGCGAGCGAGCCCGCGTCCGCGAGCATGTGGCCGGCGTCGGCCAGCAGCGCGAGCGAGCCGGTGAGGTAGCCCGCCGCGGCTTCCGCGAAGAGGTATGCCGAGACGAGCACCAGCACTCCGGCGAGCCGATGCCGCGATGCCGCGCGCGCGTGCGCATGCGAAACGCGCGCGCTTCGCGGCACGCTGGGATCGCGCGCGGGGTCGTGGTGAGCATGGGCGTGCATGCGCATTGCGGATCATCCGCGCTGCACGCCCGAGGCGCTAGCGCGGCGCCGATTCGCAGCTCGCGCGTTGACGCGGCGCCGGGCGTCCGCTTTCTTGGCGCGCGCATGCGATTCACGCAGCACTCGAGGCGCCTCGGACCGGCACTGCTCGCGGTGTTCGTGCTGTTCGCATCGCTGGCGAGCGCCGGTCACACGCACGCGACGGCCGCCTCGGCGGGTGCGTCGCTCACCGCGCGCAGCGCCCCGCAGAGCGAGCCCGCGGCGAACGTCGATCTCGACTGCGCGCTGTGCGCCGCGGCCGCGCGTCTCGCGCACGGCACGAGCCTCGCGCTCGCAGCGCTTCCCGATCTCGCGCTCGCGCGCTTCCACGCGCATCACGCCGGCGACGTCGCGCCCGAGAGCGCACCGCTCGGGCAGCGCGAAGCGCGCGCTCCGCCTCGGCTCGGCTGACCGGCTCGCGCGCGTAGCCCGGCTGCGCGCGCCGCTTCGCGCGCAGTGCGCCGCGAAGCCTCCGCTCACGCCTTCTTGGCACCGAGGTTCTTCATGCGACGTTTCGTCGCGGGCGCGCTCGCGCTCGCAGTCTCTTCGTTCATCGCGCCCGCCGGCGCGCAGGAAGCTGGCACCGAGCCCACCGCAGCAACGACGACTCCGGAGCCCGATGCACATCCGGGACCGGAGCCCACGCAAGGCTTCGAGGAGATCGTGATTACGGCATCCGGCCACGAGCGCTCCCGCTTCGATGTGCTGCAGAGCACGAACGTGCTCAGCGGCGAAGCCCTGAAGCGCGAGGCACGCGCGACGCTCGGCGACACGCTCGCCGAGCAGCCGGGCATCTCGTCGACGGGCTTCACGGCCGGCGCGAGCCGTCCGGTGATCCGCGGCCTCGACGGGCCGCGCGTGCGCGTGCTCCAGAACGGCGTCAGCACCGGCGACGTCTCGAACCTGAGCCCCGATCACAACGTCACGAGCGAGCCGCTTCTGGTGGACCGCATCGAGGTGCTGCGAGGCGCGGGCACGCTCCGCTACGGCTCGAACGCGATCGGCGGCGTCGTCAACGTGATCGACGGCTCGATCGCGAGCGAGCTGCCGGACGGCGTCGAAGGCTCGGCGAGTTTCGGCTACGGCTGGAACGCCGATCAGGTGGACGGTGCGCTCGCGGCGCGCGGTGCGCTCGGAGACTTCGTGCTGTACGGCGACGGCTCTTTCCGTCACGCGCACGACGTCGAGATTCCGGGCTCCTCATGGACCTCGGCCGCACGGGCGGCCGATCCAACCGGCTTCGGCGCAGATGCCTCCCACTTTTCTCCCAATACTTCGGAGCGGGCATACGACGGGCGGGTCGGCGTCTCGCGCGTGTTCGACGACGGCTTCTTGGGCGCGTCCTACACGCGCGTCGACTCGCGCTATGGCGTTCCGGTCGGGGAAGACGGCGAGCCGATCGACATCGATCTCCACCAGAACCGCTACGACGGGGCCGGTGAGCTTCGACGCGCGTTCGGCCCGTTCGAAAAGACGAGCTTCCGCTTCACGCACTCCGACTACGAGCACACCGAGCTCGAGGGCGAGACGCCCGGCACGAAGTTCCTGAACGACGAGAACGAGCTGCGCGTCGAGGTCTCGCAAACGCCGTGGAACGAGCTCGACGGCGTGGTCGGCTTCCAGTGGCACGGAAAGGACTTCTCCGCGCTCGGAGCGGAAGCGATCGTTCCGCCGGGCACGCTCAGTCAGTACGGACTCTTCGCGGTCGAGGAATGGCACAGCGATCCGATCAGCTTCGAGACCGGCGTGCGCCTCGAGCGCACCCATACCGACGCCGACGGGATGCGCAGCCGGAGCTTCACCGACGTCAGCTTCTCGCTCGGCGCCGGGTACTCGCCAACGGAGAGCCTGCTGATCGGCGTGACGCTCTCCCGCACCGAGCGGCCGCCGACGCCGGAGGAGCTCTACTCGAACGGCCCGCACGGCGCGTCCTTCACGTTCGAAGTCGGCGACGACTCGCTCGATCCGGAAGTGGCGTACGGAGTCGATCTCACGGGCCGCATCAAGGGCGAGCGCGCGAGCGGCGGCGTCACGTTCTTCTACACGTACTTCCGAGATTTCATCTTCGCGCGCGACACGGGCAACATCGTCGACGAGCTGCCGGAGCGCATCTACACCGCGACGAACGCGCGGTTCTATGGCGTCGAGCTCGAGGGCGAGGCGCTGCTGGCGACCTGCGGCGACGTGTCGCTGTCGCTGGACGGCAGCCTCGATCTGACGCGCGCCGAGCGCACCAATGGGGATGACCTGCCGCGCATTCCGCCGCTGCGCATCCGGACGGGCGTCTCGCTCGCCTCGACCCACGTCGATGCCAACGCTGGGGTCGAATGGGCCGCAAAGCAGGACCGCGTCGCGTTCTTCGAGCGCGAGACGGACGACTACCTCTTCGTGAACGCAGGCGTCGCGTGGCGTCCGCTCGAACGAGTGCCCGGCCTCTCGCTGAGGCTCGACGGCCGAAACTTGGCCGACGTGACCGGCCGCAACCACGTCTCGTTCCTGAAGGAGCTTGCGCCGCTGCCCGGCCGCAGCATTCGCGCGAGCGTGGGAGTCGACTTCTAGGCCAGCGCCGCGCGAATCCGCGGCCCCATCACGTTGATCGCGAGGCCTCCGAGCACGAGCGCCGCGGCGATCAGCTTCCACACGGGGAGCGGCTCGGCGAGCAGCAGCGCCGAGCCGCTCATCCCGATCACGGGCACCAGCAGCGAGAGCGGGGAGATGAGCGCGACCGGGTGCCGCGCGAGCAGCCAGCCCCACGCGGAGTAGCCGAACAGCATGTTGGCCCAGCTCTGAAACAGCACGGCGCCCCACGCGCCCACGCTCGCGCCGGCGAGCCCGCTGCGGATCGCGGGCCAGCCTTCGAAGCCCAGCGACAGCGCGAGCAGCGGCGGCACCGCGAAGGCGCTCGCCCAGACGACGAACGCGAGCATGTCGGGCGGCGCCGCGCGCTTCGCGACGATGTTCGCCGACGCCCAGCCGAGCGCCGCGCCGAGCGTGAGCACGAGGCCGAGCGGTGTCGTGTCGCCGTCCGTGTGCGCCGCGATCACGCCGATGCCCGACGCGCCGATCGCGAGCGCAATCCACTGCAGCCGCTCCACGCGCTCGCGCAGCAACCCCATCGCGAGCGCGATCGTGAAGAAGATCTGCATCTGGGCCACGAGCGACGCGAGCCCGGGCGAGATGAAGCGCGTCAGCGCGAGGTACATCAGCGCGAACTGACCGACGCCGAGGAACACGCCGTACGCCGCGAGGCTTCGCCACGGGACACGCGGGCGCGGCAGCAGGAACGCCGCGGGCAGCGCGGCGAACAGGAAGCGCAGCGCAGCGAATGCCAGCGGCGGCAGCTCTGCGAGCGCGAGCTTGATCACGATGAAGTTCGAGCCCCACACCGCGACGACCGCGAGGGCGAGCAGCAGGTGTTGAATCGGAAGCGGCGCGTTCACCGCGCCTCGGCGAGGCAGCGCTCGATTCGACGCAGCACGGATTCGCGGCCGAGCATCGCGAGCGTCTCACCGAGCGGCGGGCTCGCGGCGGTTCCGGTCAGCGCGACGCGCAGCGGCTGCGCGACCTGGCCGATCCCGACGCCCTGCGCGGCGCAGAAGCCGGCGATCGCTGCGTCGATGCTCGCCGCGTCGAACGGCGCGATCGCGCCGATCGCGTCGCGCGCGCGCGCGAGGACCTCACGGCCCTTTGGCTCGCCTTGCGCGAGCCACTTCGCGACGGCCATGGGGTCGTACACGAACGCGTCATCCGCGACGAGCGCGAAGCGGCCGGGTCCGCTCGGCGCGCTCGCGGCGGCGAGCGTCGCGCAGCGCGTCTTCATCGCAGCCGCGAACACGAGCGCGCGCGCGGGATCCGCGAGCACGCGCTGCAGGTCGGCGCCGCTCGCGGCGACGATGTCGCGGTAGCGCTCGCACCACGCGCGCCAGCGCGCGAGCCACTCCGCGTCCGAGAGCGCGGCGAGCTGCTCCTGCGAGAACGCGTGCAGCTTCGCGCGGTCGAACTTCGCGTTGCCGCGCCCGACGCGCTCGAGCGAGAACTTCTGCTCGAGATCCGCGAGCGAGAACTGCTCGCGGTCGCGCCCGTCGGCGAGCTTCTCGCCAGGATTCCAACCGAGCAGCGCGAGATAGTTCACGACCGTCTCGGGCAGGTAGCCCGCGCGCCGGAAGTCCTCGACCGAGACCGGCGGAAGCTCCAGTCCGAGCAGCGTAGCCAGCTCATTGAGTTCGCGTAGCTCGAGCTGAGACTTCGCGTCCGTGATCCAAGCGCCCAGACGATTCGCGGCCATCACTCGGTCAGCACGATCTCGCATAGCCGGATCCGCGGCGAACCGTTGTTTCGCAAGTGCGCGTGCCTGCTTGTCGCGATCGCGCTTGCTCAGCTTCGAGCCGTCGGGGTTCTGGATCAGCGGGATGTGCGCGTAGGCGGGCGTCCGGTAGCCGAGCGCCCGCTGGAGGGCGATGTGCTTCGGGGTGTTATTGAGGTGCTCGGGGCCGCGCAGCACGTGCGTCACGCCCATCGCCTCGTCGTCGACGACGACCGCGAGGTGATAGGTCGGGTAGCCGTCGCGCTTGCGCAGCACGAAGTCGTCGATTTGCTCGGGACCGAACGAGACGTCGCCGAGCACGAGGTCGCGCACGGAAATGGTCTCGGCGGGCGCGCGCAGCCGCACGACGTGCGGCTCGCGCTGCATGCGCGCGAGCGCAGCGGCGCGGTCCCAATCGGGCGCGCGCACGTAGCGGAACGCGCGCTTCTCCGCGCTCGCGCGCTTGCGCAGCAGGTCGAGCTCCTCGGGCGGTTCGAAAGCGGGATACGCGAGGTCCTTTGCGACGAGCTGCGCGACCGCGGCGTCGTAGCGCGCGAGCCGCTCGCTCTGGAAGAACGGGCCGACGCCGCGCGGGTCGCCGCCGATCGCGCCGAGCGCGGGGCCCTCCTGCCAGTGGATGCCGAGCCACGCGAGGTCCTCGAGGATTCCGCGCGCCGCCTCCTGGGAGTTGCGCGCTTGGTCGGTGTCCTCGATCCGTAACAAGAAGTGCCCGGCCAGCCGCTGCGCGAGCGCCCAGTTGAACAGCGCGGTGCGCGCGCCGCCGACGTGGAGATGTCCGGTCGGGCTCGGCGCGAAGCGCGTGATCACGCGCGGGCTCACGCGCTCACTTCAGCACGATCCGCACGACGCCCTTCACGTTCGCGCAGCCGCTCGGCGCGCCGGGCACGCCCTCGGGAATCAGCAGCCGGTAGGGGCCGCCTTGTTTCGCGTCGAGCGGCGCCCCCTCGATCGAGTGGACGAGCAGTCCCTCGCGCAGCGCGGACAACGGCACCGGCTCGCTCGCGAAGCCGTCGGCTGCGCACACGACCGCGCTGCCCTGCGGCGGCGCCTTGTGCGCGTCGAGCAGCGCCGAGAGGCGCGCCGCGGCGCCGCTGCGCTTCGGCACGAGCCGCGAGACGTCGGCCACGCCGCCGGGCAGGCTCGCGAGCTCGTCGCGCTCGATGAAACGCGTGCGCCCGTTCGGGAACACGAGCTCGACGCGCGTCGCGCGCGCCGCGCGCTCGTTGTCGCTCAGCACCGCGCCGGCGAGCCAGCTCGCGATGCGCCCGAACGCGTCCTCGCTGCCGCCCTCGAGGATCACGTCGAGGCGGCTGTCGCGGCGGAACGGGCTGCGCTCCTCGTGCATCTGCCCGCCGGCGACCTCCAGTAACAAGACGCCCTGGTCCGTGCGGAAGATGCCCTTCCAGCGCGCGAGCTTCGCGCCGGCGAGCCCCTCGCTCGCGCGCAGCGCCGCGCGCGAGACGCGCTCGCGCGAGAACACCGTGTCGGGCGACCAGCGGAACGAGCGGACCGTGTGTGCCGAGGTCGACGCATGCCCGTGGTCGTGGTGGGTGTGCGCGTGACCCGACGCCGCGCGCGGGATGCGCGCGCCTTCGTTCGCGGGCCACTCGAACGCCGCCGCGGGCAGCTGCCCGCGCGTCGTCTTGTGCACCGAGAGCGGCGGCGGCCACAGCGAGCTCACCAGCGCGTCGAAGCGCGCGAGCGCCTCGGCGCTCGAGAGATCGGTGCGGTTCGCGACCAGCACGTCGGCGATGCCGGCTTGGAGCGCGATCAGCTCGGCCTCGTCGTCGGACTTCGTCGCGAGCCGCGCAGGATCGACCAGCACGACGAGCGGCCCGAGCGCGAGCGCGTCCTTGTGCGGCGAGCGGCGGATCGTGTCGACCAGATCCTGCGGCCGCGCGAGGCCGGTCGGCTCGATGATCAGGCGATCCGGCTTCTCGGCGAGCACCGCGCCCAGCGCGTCGATGAAGCCCTCGGGTGCCGTACAGCAGACGCAACCACCGGGGATGTTGCGAATCGCGAAGGACGGCTCGCCGGACAGCACCGCCTCGTCGAGCCCGGCCTCGCCGAAGTCGTTGACGATCACCGCAACCTTTTCTCCGCGCCGGGACGCGAGCTGATGGCGGATCGCGGTCGTCTTCCCGGTCCCTAAGAACCCGGCGACGATGTGGACCGGAGTCGGCATGGGTGCTCGAAATGCCTCGAAGGGCGCGCAGTGTAACGGCGACGGTAACGGTGAAAGGATGGACCGAGCGCGGTGTGGTGCTCGATTCGCTGCTGCGTCGAGGTTCGCGCGCTCGCGAGGGCGCGCGCGGGGCGGAGGTCGCGACGCCGGGCCTTTGCGTGGAGGCGAGCGGCGTTGGGTGGAGGTGACGCGCGGCGTTGGGCGTCGCTACGCGGCGCGGCCTGGATTCGTTGCGCATTTTGCTTGCCGCGAGGGCGCGAGATCGGTCGTGGCGCTGTTTATGCTGCTTCGCGATGGAGATTCTGCGCGCCGAGTTCGTGACTTCTGCCGCGGGCCCGGAGGGCATGCCGGCTTCGGATTTGCCCGAGATCGCGTTCGTGGGACGCTCGAACGTGGGGAAGTCGTCGCTGCTGAACAAGCTGGTGAATCGGCGCGCGCTCGCGCGCACGAGCGCGACGCCGGGCAAGACGCGGCTCGTGAACTTCTTTCGGATCGAGCGGCGCGCACGGCCGGAGCTGTGGTTCGTCGATCTGCCTGGGTACGGATGGGCGCGGGTCGCGAAGCGGGAGCGCGGGGAGTGGCAGCGGCTGATCGAGGGGTATCTCGCCGGGCGCGTGGCGCTGCGCGGGGTGCTGCTGCTTGTGGACGCGCGCCGCGATCCGGGCGACGACGAGCGCGACTTCCTGCCGTGGCTCGCGGAGCGCGGCGTCGCGGTGCGGCTCGTGGTGACGAAGCTCGACAAGCTGCGCGCGAGCGAGCGCGAGGCGCGGTTGCGCGCGGTCACGCGCGAGCTCGGGATTCCGCGCGAGGCGCTCGTGCTGACGAGCGCGCAGACGGGCGCCGGGATCGACGCGCTGTGGAGCACGATCGACGAGCTGGTCGCTCGCGATTCGGTGGGAGCGCCGTGAATCCGCTGCGTCGCGTTCGACCTGGACGGCGTCGTGCTGCCGTCGCACCCGAACTGCGCCTGGTTCGAGCGCGAGCACGGCATCACGCGCGCTGACTGGCAAGGGCTGTTCTCGAGCCGCGGCTTCCAGCGCGCGATGGTCGGCGATGCTGGCGCCTCGGAGTCGCGGGCTTCACCGGGCGCGTTTCGCGCGACCCCTTAGTTCTTCCCGTCCGGGATGAAGCTGCCGGCGCCGCCGCCCCAGGCGACGCCCTTGCCGCCGCGCGCGGCGCGCTCCTCTTCGTGCTGCGCGATCGCCGTGCCAATCGCGCCGACCATCGCGCCGATGAAGCGGCCGCTGTTCGCGTGCGCCCAGTCGATGCTCGCGTTGCGCGCGGCGTTGGCGCGGTTGACGGCCGGCATCACGTAGCGCGCGATCAGCTCGTAGCTCTTGCGCGTGGCCTCGGCGTTCGCGCAGTTGTGCGCGAGCAAGAGAAACGCGCCGAAGCCGCCGCTCTTCTCGCGCAGCGTCTCGATCGCGGCGACCGCATCGTCCGGCGTGCCGAGCGTGAGCCGGCCGAACGTCGCGATGCCCTTGTTCAGCCATGCGTCGAGCGCGGCGTCGGTCGAGCGCGCGTACTCGGGCTCGACGCCGCCGAGCTTGCTCGTGTAGCGCAGCAGGCGCAGCGTGCCGTGCGCCATGTCGGCCTCGGCCTGCGCGCGCGTCTCGGCGACGTGCAGCGGTGCGACCAGGCGCCAGTTGTTACGCGAGACGACCTTTCCGTGCTCGCGCGCCTTCTCCTCGCACACGTCCCAGTGCTTCGGCAGCTGCTCGAAGCCCTCGGCGGTGCTGGCGGCGACCGAGAGCAGGCCGGTGCCGTTCATGCCCGCGGCGCGTGCGCCGCTCGGCGAGATCGCGCTCGCGACCGCGAGCTCGAGATGCGGGTGCTGCACCGGAGGCAGCTGCAGGCGGCCCTCGTTCAGCTCGAACCAGTCGGTCTTGCGCGTGACCGTCTCGCCGCGCAGCAGCGCGGCGATCACCTCGATCGCCTCGTTCATGCGCCGCCGCTGCGTCGCGACGTCGACGCCCAGCATGAACGCGTCGCTCGGCAGCTGGCCGGGGCCCATGCCCAACATCACGCGGCCGCGCGTCTGGTGGTCGAGCTGCTGGAGCCGATCGGCGACCAGGAACGGGTGGTGGTAGGCGAGCGAGACGACGCCGGTGCCGAGCCGGATCTGGCGCGTGATCGCGGCCGCGTGCGCGATGAAGATCTCGGGCGAGCCGATGATCTCGTAGGCGCCCGAGTGGTGCTCGCCGATCCACGCCTCGTGGTAACCGAGCGCGTCCATGTGCTGGACGAGCGCGAGATCGCGGTGGATCTGCTCGGTCGGGCTCTCGTCGTCGGGATGGAACGGCGCGATGAACGCGCCGAAGCGCAGCGGGGCGGGGTGCATCGGGGCTCCTGGAAGGGCAAAACGGTAGGCCAACGCCGAGCGCGGCGGGCGCGACTCGGGCGTCCGGTCTAGTGGGGCCGCTCGGCTGCCAGCTGCTCCGCACCGACGAAGCACATCCGTGCGAACGGCGTACGGCTCGGGTTCGCGGTGGTCCCCGGCTCGCAGGCCGACTCAGGATGCGAGGCCACTTTTCGACTTCGCTCGGCTGCGAAGACTCCGCCTCGCTGCGCGCTTCGCTTGCTAGCGGAACAGATCCAGCTTCGCGTCGCGAATCAGCTGGCGCGCGTTCCCATCGCCGGCGAGCGGGGCGCCGTGGATCCACACCGCGGGCACGCCGTCCGCCTTCTTCATCAGCAGGCCCGCCGCGGCGGCGAGCGCATCCGCGGTCGCGGGGATCGTCACCTGGAGCTCGCGGCCGCGGCGGTCCTTGCTGCCGCGCTGATCGTCGAGCGGCGCGATGCCCGAGACGCCGAGCGCAACGTCGACGAGCCCCTCGCGCCACGGGCGGCCGAACGTGTCCGTGATGACGACCGCGAGCGGGCCGCAGCCGGCGGCGAGCAGCGCTTCGCGCAAGCGGCGCGCGGAGGCGTCCGGATCGCGCGGCAGGATCACGGCGGTGAAGTCGTCGGGCGCGTTCGAGAGATCGACGCCGGCGTTCGCGCAGACGAAGCCGTGAATTGTCTCGGTGATCAGCACGTACTTCGCGCGCCGCACGGTGCGCACGCTCTCGCGCAGGATCAGCTCGATGTGGCGCGGATCCTTGCCGTCCTCTTCGGCGATCGCGATCGCCTCGGGCCGCGGCACGAGCGTTCGGAGGTCGACGAGCGCGCCCTCGGCCTTCGACACGATCTTCTGGCACACGCACAGCACGCCATCGCTCAGCGAGATTCCGCCGCGCGCCGCCGCCTCTCGGACGAGCGCCGCGAGATCGGCGCCCGGCGTCACCTCGGGCAGCCCTTGCAGCGGGGTCAGCGTGATCGCGCCGCTCATGCGCCTCCCGGAGCCGCGGCTCGGTAGCCGAGCCGCGCGAGCAGCGCCCGCGTGCGCGGCGCCGCGGCGCTCTCGTTCGCGAGCAGCGCGGCGAGATCCTCGGGCCGATCGAGGTCGATCGCGAGCGCGGGCAGCGCGAGCGCGCAGAACGGCGCGCCCGCCGTTTCCGCGAGCGCGCGGTGCGCGGCCGCACTGCCGGCGCCGAAGCGCGTGCCGATCACGCCGTGCGGCGCGCGCAGCAGCGCCGCGGTTCCGCCGTCGCGCGAGGGCGCGAGCACGACGCCGCGGCCGCCGAGCTGCGCGAGCGCGTCGAACAGCGCGGCGACGTCGCGCGGCGTCGCGCCGGCGACGTCCCCGAGCACGACGAGCACGCTTTCGTGCTCGTTCGCGAGCTCGCCGGCGGCGGCCGCGAGCGCCTCGTTCAGGCCCGCGTCCTCGGCGACGCGCGCCTGCGCGCCGTTCGCGCGCGCGACCTGCGCGACCGCCTCGTCGGGCGTCACGACCACGACGCGCGCGAGCTGCGGCGACGCGACGAGCGCCGCCGAGAGGTCGGCGAGCATTGCGAGCGTGAGCTCGTCGGCGTGCTCGCCGAGCGCGCCGCGCAGCCGCGATTTCGCCGCGCCGAGCCGCTTCACCGGAACGAGCGCGAGGCTCACGCGCGCGGCCGGCCGCGCCGAATCTCGTCCGCGAGCGCGAGGCACGTGCGCGCGAGCGCCTCGGAGATTGCGACGTCGCGCATCAGCGTGTCGACCGCGCGCGCGGCGAGGCCGAGCGCGCGCACGTCCGGCAGCTGGCTCTCGTCGCGCTGATCGAGCACGAAGCCGTCGCACCAGCCGGCGTACAGCCTCGCGACGCCGCGCGCGGAGACCTCGGCGCCGGTTCCCCGTAACAAACGATCGGCCGGGCCCTTCACCGGCGCGCCGCCGATGATCGGCGAGATCGCGACGACCGGGGCGCGGCTGCGCGCGATCGCCTCGCGGATCCCGGAGACCGCGAGGATCGGGCCGATCGAGACCACCGGGTTGCTCGGGCAGACCAGGATCGCGTCCGCCGCTGCGATCGCCTCGCAGACTCCCGGCGCGGCTCGGGCCGCGCGCGCGGCCGAGAGGTCGACGCCCTCGACGTCGCCGGGAGCGCCGTCGCGCACGAGGTACTCCTCGAAGTGAACGCGTGCGCCGTTCGAGAGCCGAACGAAAGTGGGGCAGGGCTCGTCGCTCATCGGCAGGATGCGGCACGCGAGTCCGTGCGCGCGGCGGATTTCGTCGGTGACGGCCGAGAGCGGGGCGCCGGCGCGCAGCCGCAACGAACGGTGCAGGCAGGTCGCGAGGTCGCGGTCGCCGAGCCGGAACCAAGTCGGGTGCCCGTACCCAGCGAGCGCGTCGATCACCGCGAAGCTGTCGCCGGCGAGGCCGTAGCCGCGCGCGTCGTCGACGCGGCCCGCGAGCGTGTACGTGACGATGTCGACGTCGGGTGAGACGTGGACGCCGTAGAACTCGCGGTCGTCTCCGGTGTTGACGACGATCGCGAGCGCCTCGGGCGCGGTCGCGCGCACGAGGCCGCGCAGGAAGCGCGCCGCACCGACGCCGCCCGCGAGCGCGACGACGTTCATCTCACTGGCCGGCGGACTTCGTCAGCGCGTCGCGCTCGGCCTCGAGCTTCTGCAGCTCCGCGATGCGATCGGGCATGCGCTCGGCGACCTGCTTCAGCGTGTCGTTCGAGGCGACCGCGCTGGTGTCGACGAGATCGCTCGTCAACAGCTCCTCGTCGGCCTCGATCGCCGCGCGCAGCTCGGCGATGCGCGCATTCAGCGCGCTCACGCGGTCCGTGCCCCGCGCGGGCGCGGCGCCGCTCGGCGCCGGCGGCTCGGCAATGCGCTCCTGGCGCAGCCATGCATCCGTGCTCGCCGGCGCGTTGGGCGTGACGGTCTCGCTCCGCAGCGGCTGATCGCGCAGCTCCTCGGGTACGCGCTCGAGATCGGTCGTGTAGTGCGCGACGCCGTTCTCGTCGATCCAGCGGTAGATGCGCGGCGGCTCGCCGGTCTCCTCTGCGAGCGCAGCCGTCGCGAGCAGGAGGCAACCGAGAGCGAGCGAGCGGGTGAAGCGCATTCGGCGGAGTCTTGTCGGCGGCTCCGAACGGGTCAAGGCGAACGCGTGGATGCGGGCACGTGAACGCGGGTCGTTCGCGCAGCTCGTCCAAGCGCTTCGGTGTGAGGCCGTAACTCACCGGTTTTGCAGCGTCTCTCCCGGCGGCCGCGCGGCGCCTCGGGCGGCACGGCGGTTGCGATGCCTCGCGACATGAAGTCGCTCGCACTCGCGCTCGGGATCGCGCTGGCCACGGCGGGGAACGCCGACGAGTTCGCTCCGCTCTCGGGCTTCGAGCGCGTGCGCGGAGCCGTCGCGGTCGCGACGGACGGCGAGCGCGCGCGCGTGGCGGTCGGAACCGCGAGCAGCGTCTGGGTCGCCGCCGCCGGTGCTCCGGCCGAGCGCGCGCTGCGCGTCGGCGTCGTCCGCGATCTCGCGTTCGGGCCGGACGGCGCGCTTTGGGTCGCCTCCAATCGCGGCGTCTTCTCGTGGGACGGCGCGGTCGCGAGGCCGCACGCGCTCGGCCCGGGCGCGAGCGGCCGAGCGACGCGACTGCTCTGGCTCGGCGGCGTGCTGATTGCGGGAGCGGAGGACGGCATCGCGCTCCGACCGCCGGGCAGCGCGTTCGCGCGCGTGAACGGCGCCGCGCCTGAGGGCGCGGTTCAGGCGCTCGCGGCGCTCGGCTCGCGGGAATGGCTCGCGATCATCGGCGACGAGGTCGCGCGCTTCACGCTCGCCGCGGGCTCGCGCGACGTCGCGGAGATCCGCCGCGAGACGCTTCCGGCCGGCGACGGCGCGCCGCTCGACCTCGCGCCGCTCTCGAGCGGCGAAGTGCTCGCGCTGCGCGAGCGCGGGCTCGCCCAGCGGAGCGCGCAGGGAGCTTGGCGCCGCGTCGCGCTCGCACTGCCGCCGGGCGCAGAGCCGGTCCGAATCCTCGCGAGCGCACGCGGCGTGTGGATCGCGACGAATGCCGGCGCGCTATTCGCGCGCGACCCGGCCGGCCCGTACGAACGCGCGGCTTCGCCGGCCGGCGCTGCGAACGTGGCTGCGCTCGCGCTGCGCGGCGGCGACGTCGTCCTCGCCGGCCCGCGCGGCGTGCTGCACGGCATAGCGCGCGCGCATCTTCCCGCCCGGCGCGAGGACGCGCGCGCGAAGGTCGCTGCGATCGCCCCAGGCGAGCCGAGCGTGCTCGCGGTGCAGCGCGCCGCGCTCCGCTACCTCGCGCTCGAGCCCGCACGCATCGCGTCGCTGCGGGCGCGCACGCGCCGCAGCGCGCTCGCGCCGGCGCTCGAGCTGTTCGGCGCGTACGGCGGCGACCGCGCGTTCGACCGCGATTGGGACGAGGCGTTCACAGGCGGGGTCGACCACACGTTCTTCGACCGCCACCGCGAGCGCGGCCGCGATTTCGACGCGGGCGCGCGCCTCACCTGGAACCTCGGCGCAGCGATCTATCACCCCGAGGAGATCGACGCCTCGCGCGAGGCGCGCGAATGGCTCGAGCTGCGCGACGAGGTGCTCGACGAGATCTCGCAGCTCTATTTCGAGCGCCGGCGCGCGCTGCTCGACGCCGCGCGCGAATCCGATCCGCACGCCGCCGCGCGTCTCGCGCTGCGCGCCGACGAGCTCGCCGCCGGCCTCGACGCCTGGACGGGCGGCTGGTGGAGCGCGCGGCTCGCAAGCTCCTCGCCCGAGAGTCCCGCAATGGAAGCCACGCCATGAGAGCAGCATGCGCCGCGCTGGGAGCGGCATTGACCTTGGGGGCGGCCCACGCTGGCGCCGTCCCGCTCCTGTCCGAGGTGTTCTACGACGCGACTGGCAGCGACGACGGCCAGAGCTTCGTCGAGATTTGGGGTGCCCCGGGCACGTCGCTCGACGGCCTCACGATCGAGGCGATCAACGGAGCGGGCGGCGCCGTCACGCACACGCTCGCGCTGACCGGCACGATCGGCGCCAGCGGCGTGTTCGTCGTCGCGGACGGAGTCGCCGCCGGCGGGACGTCCGTCGCGAACGCCGACTTGATCCTCGACTTCGACTTCCAGAACGGGCCGGACTCAGTCCTCTTGCGCAGCGCGACGAGCATCCTCGACGCGGTCGGCTACGGCGTGTTCGCAGCCGGCGACGTGTTCGCCGGCGAGGGCTCGCCGACGGTCGACCCGGCGGCCGGCAGCTCGATCGCCCGCCGCTTCGCGAACGTCGACACGAACGACAACGCCGCGGACTGGCTCGGCGGCGCGCCGACGCCGGGCGTCGTCGCGCTCGCGCCCGTGCCCGAGGCGAGCGTGCTCGCGCTGCTCGCGCCGGCGGCCTTGCTCCTCGTGCGCCGGAGATCCTCAGCTCGCGTCGACTGACGACGCGCATCCGGTGCCGTTGCCCCGGCGCGCCTGCCGCTCGGCGCGCGCCGGGGCCTTCGCGCGCCCGTTCAGGGCGTGACGACGCATTCCGATACGCGCTCTCGGACCCATTCCTTGAAAGCCCCGACGAGGTCTCTCAGAATGCGCCGCGCTCCTGGATCCGCGAGGAGTTAAGCCCCGCAGATGCTCACCGGGTTCAACACGAACATTCGGCATCGCGGCGTTCTGTTCCACGTGCAGAGCGAGGACAGCGGCCGCGCGCACCCGCACATCATCACGCACCTGTATCACGGCGGGACGATCATCTTCTCCGAGAAGAGCAGCTACGCGAGCCACGTCGCCGCTTCGAATCTCGAAGACGTCGTGAAGGAGCTGATGGAGGGCCAGCACAAGGCGGTGCTGAAGCGGCTGCGCGCCGGTGATTTCAACGATGCGATCCGCGAGCGGCTCGGCGACGTGCTCGCGCCGAGCGATGGCGAGAGCAAGGCGAAGACGCGCCCGACCGACGGCGAGGAGCTGGAGGACAGCGAGAGCGCGACGACCGGCGCGCAGGCCGTCGCGCCCGCCGCGGGCGGCGCGCCGCGCCCGTTCGGCGAAGGCATCGTGTCCGAGCGCCCGCTCGACGACGTCATCCTCGGCTATCTGGTGGAGAACGCGCGCAAACGCCGCGCGAAGTCGTGAGCGAGGGCGACGCGCGCGACGCCGCGAGCGGCGGGCTCGTGCGGCTGTTCCACGTCTCGAAGTCCTATCTCGCCGGCACGCACGCGCTGCGCGACGTCTCGCTCGAGCTCGCGAAGGGCGAGTTCGTGTTCCTCACCGGCCCGAGCGGCGCCGGCAAGACGACGCTGATGCGGCTGATGTTCGGCGCCGAGCAGCCGAGCGAGGGCCAGATCCTGGTGTTAGGGCGCAACGTCGCGCGGCTCGGGCCCGCGGGCCTGCCGGCGCTGCGCCGCCGCGTCGGCGTCGTGTTCCAGGATTTCAAGCTGCTCGCGCGGCGCACGGTCGAGGACAACGTCGGCGTCGCGCTCGACGTGATCGGCGTGCCGCCGCGCGATCGCAAGGCGCGCGTGTTCGCGATCCTGAAGCGCGTCGGGCTGCACCATCGCCGTCACCATCACCCGCTGACGCTGTCGGGCGGCGAGCAGCAGCGGCTCGCGATCGCGCGTGCGCTGGTCGGCGAGCCCGAGCTGCTGCTCGCGGACGAGCCGACCGGCAACCTCGATCCGCAGCTGACGCTCGAGATCATGGACCTGATCGCGGACGCGGCAGCGCGCGGGACCGCGGTGTTCGTCGCGACGCACGATCACGCGCTCATCGCGCGCTACGCGAAGCGCGTCGTGCGCCTCGAGGGCGGCGCGGTCGCGCACGACGGCGCACCGCCCAGATGAGCCTCGCCGCCCAGGCGCGCTCGGCGCTCGCGAACACGCTCGCCGGCCTGCGCGGGAGCCCGGCCACCAGCGCGATCGCGGCCGTGACGATCGGCGTCTGCTTGTTGTTGGTCGGTGCGTTCGCGCTGCTCGTCTCCAACATGCAGTCGATCCTCGCGCGCTTCGGCGAGGAGCTGCACGTGGTCGCCTACCTCGAGCCGGGCATCGCGCAGGCGCCGCTCGCTGCGCTGATGGAACGCGCGCTCGCTCACCCCGGGGTCGAGACGGTGGAGTACGTCAGCGCGGAGGAGGCAGCCGAGCGCTTTCGCAGCACGCAGCCTGCGCGCGCGGTGCTGCTCGACGGGCTCGAGGAGAACCCGCTGCCCGCGTCCGTGGAGGTGCGGCTCGACACCCAGCACCGCAGCGGCGAGGCCGTGAGCGCGCTCTCCCAGCTGCTCGTGGGCCTGCCGGGCGTCGCCGAGATCGGCAGCGGCAACGAGTGGATCGAGGGCTACGCGCAGGCGGTCGCGCTGATCCGTTCGATCGGCCTCGCGATCGGCGCGGTGCTCGGGCTCGCGACGCTGCTGATCGTCGCGAACACGATCCGGCTCTCGGTCTACGCGCGCCGCGACGAGATCGACATCCTGCGCTTGGTCGGCGCGAGCCGCAGCTACGTCGCGTCGCCGTTCCTGCTCGAGGGCCTGATCGAAGGGCTCGCCGGCGGCCTGCTCGGGCTCGCGTCGCTCGGCGCCGTGTGGAGCGGCGTCGCGCCGATGCTCGGCGGCGGGCTCACGTTGCTGATCGGCGACAGCCCGCCGCGATTTCTTTCGCCGAGCGCGAGCGTGTGGCTGGTCGCGGCCGGCGCAGCGCTCGGCCTCGCCGGCTCCGCGGCCGCGCTGCTGCAGGGCCGCGAGCGCTCGCGATGAGCGGCGCGCGCGTCGCGATCGGCCGCGCGTGGCTGGCCGCTGCGCTCGTTGCCGGCGCTGCCGCCGCGGAGGAGCCGGCGCCCGATCTCGCGGCGCTGCAGCGCGCGATCGAGGAAGGGCGCGAGCGCGTCGCAGCGTACGAGCGCCAAGAGCAGGGCTTGTTCGACGCGATCGACGCCGTCGACCGCGCGGCGCGCGCGCTCGCGCGCGAGGTGACGCGCGCGGAGCGCGCCGCGCGCGAGGCCGGCGTCAAGCTCGCGACGCTCGAGCACCGGCGGGCCGCGCTCGAAGCCGAAGTCGCGCGCACGAGCGGGCTGTTACGGACGCGCGCCGTCGCGCTCTACAAAGCCGGCGAGGCAGGGCCGCTCGCGCTGGTGTTCGCGCCCGGCACGCTGCGGGATCGCCTGACGCGCATCCGTACGCTGCAGCGGCTGTTCGATCGCGACGGCGAGCTGCTGGCGCGCGCGCGGCGCGCGCGCGCCGAGCTGGATGCGGCGCGCGTCGCCGCCGCGGCGGCGACCGAGCTGCGCGACGTCGCGCGCGCGGCTTTGCGCGAGCGGCGCGGCGAGCTCGAGGCCGAGCGGCGCGAGAAGCGCGAGCTGCTCGCGAGCGTGCGCCGCGACGAGGCGCGCGAGCGCGCGATGCTCGACGAGCTCGAGGCCGCCGCGCGCGCGCTCGAGAGCAAGCTCGCCGAGATCAGCGCCGCGCCGAGCCCCGCGCCGGTGCAGCAGCGGAGCTTCCGCGAGCAGCGCGGTCGCCTGCGGCCCCCGGTCGCGGGCAAGCTGCTGCGCGGCTTCGGCAAGCTGATCGACTCCGAGTACCGCACCGAGACGTTCCAGAAGGGAGTCGACTTCGCGGTCGAGATCGGTGAGCCGGTGTCGGCGGTCGCCGCCGGCGAGGTCCGCTTCGCGGATTGGTTCCGGGGCTATGGCCGCACGCTGATCCTCGATCACGGCGACGGCTACTTCACCGTCACGGGTCACCTCGACGCGCTCGACGTCGCGGTCGGGCAGCGCGTCGCGGGCGGCGAGCGCGTCGGCAGTGCGGGCGAGACCGGCTCGCTCTCGGGTCCGCGCCTCTACTTCGAAGTGCGGCACGGCGCGGACGCAGTCGATCCAGCAGAGTGGCTGGAGCTGGCGCCGCAGCCGTGATCCATGCGGCGACGCCGCAAAGGGAGACGTCTGATGCTGCAGCGCCGCGCGCACTTCGGAATGGGGCTCGCGGGGGGCGCGCTTGCGACGCTCGCCGTTCTCGCATTCGCGAGCGCGCCGAGCGCGGCTGCCTCGCCCTATGCCGCGCTCGGCCTGTTCGCGGAGGTGTTACGGCTCGTGCGCGACTCGTACGTCACGCCCGTCGAAGAGCCGCGCCTCGTCGAGGGCGCGCTGCGCGGGATGCTGGCCGGGCTCGATCCGCATTCGGCGTATCTCGACCCCGCCGCGGCCGCACGGCTCGCGGAGAGCACGAGCGGCGCGTTCGCCGGCGTCGGCCTCGAGATCGCACGCAGCCCCGACGGCTACCTGCAGGTCGTGACACCGATCGAGGGCTCGCCGGCCGCGAAGGCGGGATTGCGCGCGCGCGATCGGATCGTCGCGCTGTGCGGCCCCGCCTCCGGCGACTGCGCGAGCACGCGCGGCCTCAGCGCGGACGAAGGAGCGGCGCTGCTGCGCGGCGCCGTGGGCACGCTCGTGACGGCGCAGGTGTTACGGGATGGCTGGGACGCGCCCGCGGCCTTCGCACTCGAGCGCGGCGTCGTGAAGGCGCCCGCCGTGCGCGCGCGGCTGCTCGAGCCCGCCTTCGGCTACGCGCGCGTTGCCGAGCTCTCGGCGGGCTCGACGCGAGAGCTCGCCGCACGCGTCGAGCAGCTCGCGCGCGAGAACGGCGCGCCGCTCGCGGGCCTCGTGCTCGATCTGCGCGACAACCCGGGCGGCGTCGTCGACGAGGCCATCGCAGCGGCCGATCTCTGGCTCGCGGAGGGCGCGATCGTCAGCGTCGCAGGCCGCAGCGAGACGGTGCGCCACGACGCGACGCCCGGCGGCGACACCGCGCTCCCGCTCGTCGTGCTCGTGAACGGCGGCAGCGCGAGCGCGGCGGAGATCGTCGCGGCAGCGCTCCAGGAGCGCGGCCGTGCGCTCGTGCTCGGCACGACGAGCTTCGGCAAGGGCTCGGTGCAGCGCGTCTTCGAGCTACCGGGCGGCGCCGGCGTGCGCCTGACGACCGCTCTCTTCTTGACCCCGACGGGCCGCTCGCTGCAGGGCGCCGGCGTGACGCCCGACGTCGTCGTCGCGAGCGAGCCGCCGCCTGCCGGCCCGAACGCCGCAGCCGCGTCGCTCGCTCGCGACATGCAGCTCGCGCGTGCGCTGGAAACGTTGAAGAGCTGGCGCATCTTCGGCCGCACGCGCGCGGGCGCTCCGCCCGCGCCCGCCGCGGAGTGAGCGTGCCGATCATCGAGACCCAACGCATCGGACCGCGGCGCGTGCTGACGATCGCGCAGGTGATCGGCGGCGTGCGCGAGCTGGTCGAGGAACTAGGGCAGGTCTGGGTGGTCGGCGAGATCGGCAATCTGCGCCGGGCCGGCTCGGGGCATGCGTACTTCACGCTCAAGGACGACGGCGCGCAGCTGCGCGCCGTGCTGTTCCGCGGCAACGCGATCCGGCTGCCGTTCGATCCCGAGGAAGGGCTCGAGGTGATCGCTGGCGGCGATCTCACCGTGTACGGCCCGCGCGGCGATCTGCAGCTGATCGTCCGGCAGCTCGAGCCGCGCGGTCGCGGCGCGCTGCAGCTCGCGTTCGAGCAGCTGCGCGCGCGGCTCGAGGCCGAGGGGCTGTTCGCGGACGAGCACAAGCGCGAGCTGCCGCGCTTCCCGCGCCGCGTCGGCGTCGTCACCTCGCCGAGCGGCGCCGCGTTGCACGACGTGCTGCACGTGAGCGCGCGCCGCTTCCCGGCAATCCCGCTCCTGATCTCGCCGACGCGCGTGCAGGGCGAGGCCGCCGAGGTCGAGATCGAGGCGGCCTTGCGCCGGATCGCGCGCGTGCGCGACGTCGACGTGGTTCTGCTCGTGCGCGGCGGCGGCTCGCTCGAGGACCTGACGGCGTTCAACACCGAGCGCGTCGCGCGCGCGATGCGTGCGTGCCCGATTCCGGTGGTTGCGGGCATCGGCCACGAGGTGGACGTGACGATCGCGGACCTCGCCGCGGACGCGCGCGCCGCGACGCCGTCGGCCGCCGCGGAGCTCGCGCTGCCCGATCGCGGCGCAGTCGCCGGCGAGATCGATGCGCTCGTCC
>Ga0187894_10001155_pt1 | contig 34823 bp, 26 predicted proteins | sample GBC1701081metaG_FD_136650 | JGI IMG/M metagenome (GOLD analysis project Ga0187894, IMG submission 136650) | White microbial mat communities from a lava cave in the Kipuka Kanohina Cave System on the Island of Hawaii, USA - GBC170108-1 metaG ...
GATGAGCTACTGGCAGAACTACGACAAGTTCTTCGTGTCGTTCCAGAAGGCCATGTGGGGCGACGCGGCAACCAAGGAGAACGACTGGGCCTACGACTGGCTGCCCAAGGTCGACGTCGTCTACGACGTGCTGCGCGGCTGGGAGCTGATGTACCAGGGCAAGATGAACGGGTATGTCTGCCAGGGCTTCAACCCGCTGCTGTCGTTCCCCAACCGCCGCAAGCTTACCGCGGCGATGGCGAAGCTGAAGTATCTCGTCGTGATGGATCCGCTGGCCACCGAGACCAGCGAGTTCTGGCAGAACTACGGCGAGCACAACGACGTCGACCCGGCCAAGATCCAGACCGAGGTCTTCCGGCTGCCGACAACGGTGTTCGCCGAGGAGAACGGTTCGCTGGTGAATTCGGGTCGCTGGCTGCAATGGCACTTCAAGGGTGCCGAGCCGCCGGGCGAGGCGCTGCCCGACATCGACATCATGGCGCGCCTCTTCATCAAGATGCGCGATCTCTACCGCAAGGAGGGCGGCGCCTTCCCCGATCCGTTCGTGAACCTGACGTGGAACTACGAGGATCCGCTGGTGCCGCAACCCGAGGAGTTGGCGCGCGAGCTCAACGGTCGGGCGCTGGCTGACGTGCCCGACCCACGCGATGCGACAAGGCTCGTCCTGCGCAAGGGTGCGCAGCTTTCCGGTTTCGGCGAACTGCGCAACGACGGCACGACCATGGCCGGCTGCTGGATCTATACCGGCTGCTGGACCGAGGCCGGCAACCAGATGGCGCGCCGCGACAACAGTGATCCGGGCGGCCTGGGGCTGACGCCCAAATGGGCGTGGTCGTGGCCGGCGAATCGCCGCATCCTCTATAACCGCGCGTCGGCCGATCCCGCCGGCAAGCCGTGGAATCCGGCCAAGAAGCAGGTGTGGTGGAACGGCGAGCGCTGGACCGGCTACGACGTGCCGGACTACGGCGTGACGATGAAGCCGGAGGCCGGAGTAGGGCCGTTCATCATGAACCCCGAGGGCTCGGCGCGCCTGTTCACGCGCGGCATGCTGCGCGACGGGCCGTTCCCCGAACACTACGAGCCGTTCGAGGCACCGGTCGCCAATGCACTGCATCCCAAGGTGGGGCCCAACCCGGTGGCGCGCGTCTTCAAGGGCGACATGGAGGTCTTCGGCAAGCCGCAGGACTTCCCGCATGTCGCCACGACGTACCGGCTCACCGAGCACTTCCACTTCTGGACCAAGCACGTCCAGATCAATGCCGCCCTGCAGCCGCAAGAGTTCGTCGAGTTGGGCGATGAGCTGGCCAAGGAGAAGGGCATCGCCAGCGGCGACATGGTCGAGGTGCGCTCCAACCGCGGCCGCGTCAAGGCAGTGGCGGTGGTCACCAAGCGCATCAAGGCGCTGACCATCGATGGCAAGAAGGTGCACACCGTGGGCATCCCATTGCACTGGGGCTTCACGGGTGCGGCCCGCAAAGGCTTCGGCGCCAACCAGCTCACGCCATACGTCGGCGACGCGAACATCGAGACGCCGGAGTTCAAGGCGTTCCTGGTGGACGTTAAGAAGCTCGGCCAGGCAACGGTCTGAGGGAAGGGAGGCAACCATGGCTGGTCTTCAATCCCTCGACATCCGCCGCCGCTCGGCCACCACCACGCCCTCGCCGAGTCAGCGCGAGGCGGTTCAGGTCGCCAAGCTGATCGACGTGTCGCGGTGCATCGGCTGCAAGGCCTGCCAGTCGGCATGCCTGGAGTGGAACGACCTGCGCGAAGAGGTCGGCATCAATGTCGGCGTCTACGACAACCCGCACGACCTGACGGAGAACACCTGGACCTTGATGCGGTTCAGCGAGATCGATGTCGATGGCCGTTTCGAGTGGCTGATCCGCAAGGACGGCTGCATGCACTGCGACGACCCGGGCTGCCTCAAGGCCTGCCCGGCGCCGGGCGCCATCGTGCAGTACAAGAACGGCATCGTCGATTTCGTGTCGGAGAACTGCATCGGCTGCGGCTACTGCGTGAAGGGCTGCCCGTTCAACATCCCGCGCATCTCCCACAAGGATCAGAAGGCCTACAAGTGCACCTTGTGTTCCGATCGTGTTGCGGTCGGCCAGGCGCCGGCCTGCGCCAAGGTCTGCCCGACGCAGGCGATCTCGTTCGGCACCAAGACCGACATGATCGCCTGGGCCGATCAACGCATCGCCGATCTCAAGGAGCGCGGCTACAAGAACGCCGGCCTGTACAACCCGGCCGGCGTCGGCGGCACGCACGTGATGTACGTGCTGAAGCACCTCGACAAGCCGGAGATCTATGCCGGCCTGCCCAAGGATCCCAAGATCAGCCCGCTGGTCGAGTTGTGGAAGGGCGTCACCAAGCCGATCCTGCTGGCCGGCGTGGCGGTCGCGGCGCTGGCCGGCTTCTTCCACTACGTGACCCACGGCCCCAACGAGGTCCAGACAGAGGACGAGGAAGCCGCCGCAAAGATGCGCCGCGACAAGGCGGCATAAGGAATATCCCTCTCCCGCGAGCGGGAGAGGGAGGGGCCCATCGCGCAGCGATGGGAGGGTGAGGGCCCAAGGACGCGGTGCCGCGTGTGTGGCCCCTCACCCGCCGGGCGCTATGCGCGCCCGTCGACCCCTCCCGCATGCGGGAGAGGTTAGAAAGACAGGGAGCGTGTCATGGCTGAACACAACAACAACATCCTCGATCGTTACACGCCGGGCGCGCGATTGAACCACTGGATCAACGCCATCCTGATGATCTGTCTGGCGTTGAGCGGCATGTCGCTGTTCCACCCGTCGCTGTTCTTCCTCTCCGAGCTCTTCGGCGGCGGCGTCTGGGCGCGCATCCTCCACCCGTGGATGGGCGTGCTGGCGATGTTCAGCTTCCTGGGTCTGGTCATCCGCTTCTGGCGCTTCAACCTGTGGAGCCGGGACGACAGTGCCTGGATGAAGAACATCAACCACGTGATGTCGGGCGACGAAACCAAGGTGCCCGAGGCCGGCAAGTACAACGCCGGCCAGAAGCTGGTGTTCTGGTCGCTCTGCGTGCTCACCATCCTGCTGCTGACCAGCGGGCTCGCGCTGTGGGACTCGCAGCTCGGCCACCTGACGACGATCGAGCAGAAACGGCTGGCGGCCGTGGTGCATGCGCTGTCAGCCGTCGTGCTGATCGCCGTGGTGATTACGCATGTCTATGCCGCGATCTGGATCCGCGGCACTATTCGCGGCATGACCCGCGGCTCGGTCACTGGCGGCTGGGCTTGGCGCCACCATCGCAAGTGGCTGCGCGAGGAAGTCGGCAAGTCCAAGTGATGGATCTGTCATTCCGAGCGCAGCGAGGAATCTTGTCGCTATGTGCCATTGGCATCTTCTGAAAAGATTCCTCGCTGCGCTCGGGAAGACAGTCTGACCATGGCCCTCAAAGGCAAGGTGGTTCCCGAGCCAGTCGATATCGGCCAGATCGCCGCTCCGGCATTCGCCCGGCTGCCCGATATCGCGTCGCACTTCACGGTGCGCGCCGACCGCCTTGAAGTACTCGCGGCCGATCACCCGTTGGAATCCTATCTGCGCTTTCTCGCCGCCATCGCGCGGGCGCAGCATGCTGTGGCGCCGCGTCTGCCGGCCGGCACCTTGCCCGGCAAGGACCACATCGCCTTCAGCCGTGCGCATGAGTTCCCGCTGATCGACCGCCTGACCTGGCAGCGCGATGCCTCGTTCGTGGCCGGCGCCCGCGCGCTGGCCGCGGCGCTCAAGGGCGTCGACATGCCGGAACCGGCAGCACAGGCGCTGGCTGCTTTCGCCGAACGCGATGATACCTCGATCGAGGCGCTGGCCGATCGCGTGCTGCGCGAGGAACACGCGGGCTGGGAAGCCGCCGAGGTACCGTTCGCCGGTGCGGCGCTGGAACTGCACTTCGCGCGCATGGCGGCACTGCTCGATCCGGCCGATCCGGCGCCTGTCGAACCACGCAATCTCTGTCCGGTCTGCGGTTCGCAGGCGGTGGTGTCGATGGTCGACGCAGCGCGCGGCCGGCAAGGCTCTCGCTACCTCTGTTGTTCTCTGTGCCAGACGCGCTGGAGCTACACCCGCATCCAGTGCGCCCATTGTGTCTCGACCAAGGGGATCGCCTATCAGACCATCGAGGGTGGCTCTAAGGCGGTGCGGGCCGAGACCTGCGACGAGTGCCACACCTACACCAAGATCCTCTATGTCGAGGAGGATGCCGGCGTTGATCCGGTCGCCGACGATCTCGCCAGCCTGACGCTCGATATCCTGGTCTCGGAGGCCGGCTGGGCGCGCGCCTGTCCCAGCTTCTATCTGCTGCCCGAGATCGAGGAGGGCGATCCGGAGCCTCTGACGCGCAGCGCGTGACCGGAACGAAGAGCAGTGGATTAAGAATTTGGGGTTATACTCGCTGTCGTCCTGAGCGTAGCGAAGGACCCGTTGAGCGGTGGAATCGCACGGGATTGTCGATGGCGCACGGTGCGCTACATCGGCGGTCCGTGCCGACCGACGGTTCAACGGGTCCTTCGCTTCGCTCAGGACGACATGACCGTCTCGCGTGCGAGCTATCCGTGACCGTTGATCTGTCCCGACTTCCCGCTGTCGACCGTGTTCTCAAAGGCACCGCCGCGCAGGCGCTGATCGAGCGCTATGGCCGGGCGCCGGCCACCGACGCGGTGCGCGCGGCGCTGGCCGACCTGCGGGTCGCCAGGGCGGTGGCCGACGAGGATGGCGTCGCGGCGTTGGCGGCCGACAAGCTGGCGGTTCGCATGGCGCCCTCGCAGCGGCCGATGTTCAACCTTACCGGTACGGTGTTGCACACCAATCTCGGCCGTGCGCTTTTGGCCGATGCCGCCATCGCGGCGATGAACGATGTGCTGGCGCGCCCGTCCAATCTCGAGTTCAACGTCGCCGGCGGCAGCCGCGGCGAGCGCGACGATCACGTGCGTGGCTGGCTCACGCAATTGACCGGGGCCGAGGACGCCACCGTCGTGAACAACAACGCCGCCGCCGTGGTGCTGGTGCTCAACACGCTGGCCCAGGGCAAGGCGGTGCCGGTGTCGCGCGGCGAGCTGATCGAGATCGGCGGTGCTTTCCGCGTGCCCGACATCATGGCGCGCGCCGGCTGTCGCCTGGTCGAGGTCGGCACCACCAATCGCACGCACCTGCGCGACTTCGAGGCCGCCATCGGTCCGGACACCGCGATGCTGATGAAGGTGCACCCTTCCAACTACGCGGTGGTCGGTTTCACCAACACGGTGCCCGAGGCGGAGCTCGCGGCGCTGGCGCACAGGCATGGCCTGCCGTTCGCCAACGATCTCGGCAGCGGCCAGCTCGTCGACCTGGAGCGCTGGGGCCTGCCGCACGAGCCGACACCGCGCGAAGCGCTCGCTTCAGGTGCCGATCTCGTCACCTTCAGCGGCGACAAGCTGCTGGGCGGCCCGCAATGCGGCATCGTCGTCGGCCGCAAGGATTTGATCCAGAAGCTCACCAAGAACCCGCTGAAACGCGCGCTGCGTCTGGACAAGGGCCGGCTGGCGGCCCTCGAAGCGACGTTGCGGCTGTACGCTGATCCCGACCGCCTGCCCGAGCGCCTGCCGACCCTGCGTCTGCTGACACGGCCGGCCGCCGACATCGAGGCGCTGGCGCACCGCCTGCTGCCGCTCGTGGCACGTGCGCTTGAGGGCAAGGCCGAGGTGGTGGTCGAGCCCTGCCGCAGCCAGATCGGCAGCGGCGCGCTGCCGGTCGACCTGCTGCCCAGCCACGCGCTGTCGATCAAGGCGTTGGGCACGAAAAGCGGCGCCGCTGTCGAGCGCCTGGCCGATGCCTTCCGCGCCCTGCCGGTGCCCGTCATCGGCCACATCGAGGACGATCGCCTGAAGTTCGATCTGCGCTGCCTCGAGGACGAGGCTGGTTTTACCGAGCAGCTTGTAGAGTTCAGAGTTGGGATATGACGAGCCGCTGCCTTATCTTCCTCCCCACGCAGTGGGGAGGTGCGTCGGTGGGCGGAGGGGAGCCAACGTGGTCCTCGTAACAGAGACCACGTCGGCTCCCCATCCGGCCTTCGGCCACCTTCCCCGCAAGCGGGGAAGGGAACAATGAGCCTGCTCGGCCGCCTGATGCGTCGGCCGGCCGCCGAGTCGGTCGACGCGGTGCTGGAACGCGCGCGCCTGGCGTTCGAGGGCGGTGACGTCGAGGCCGCCTTCGCGCTATGGCACGACCTCGCGCACAAGGGCGTCGCGCGCGCCCAGAGCAATCTCGGCGGCCTGTTCGCGACCGGCAACGGCGTGCCGCGCGACGATGACGAGGCTGTGCGCTGGTTCCGCCACGCCGCCGATGCCGGTGACGCGCTGGCGCAGCGCAATCTGGCGCTGATGTACTACGAGGGCCGCGGCACCGACGGCGACCTCGCGCAGGCGGCGCAGTGGTATGCGCGTGCCGCCGAGGCGGGCGACGCCGAGGCGCAGAACATGCTGAGCTGGATGGCCTGCGAAGGCGTCGGCATGGCGCGCGACTGGTTGTTGGCGCGGCGCTGGGCCGAGGCGTCAGCGGTACAGGGCGTCGCCTCGGCGATGTGCCGGATCGGCCAGATCCATCACAACGCCTGGGGCGTCGAGCGTGATGCGGCGCAGGCGGCGCGGTGGTTCGAGAAGGCCGCACGCCTGGGCGACGCCGAAGCGCAGGCCATGCTGGGTGCCGCCTACCACCTCGGTCTGGGCGTAGCGCCCGACCAGATGCTGGCATGGCGTTGGCTCGCGCGTGCCCAGCGCCAGGGCAGCGAGATTGCGGCCGGCTTCCTGGTGCGCGTGAACGCCTCGACGGCGCAGATCGCCGAAGCCGAACGCCTGATCGCCGCCGGAGACCAGGCATGAGATCGCCTCTCCCGGGAGCGCGGGCGTCCCGCCCGCATCCGGCGAAAGCCTTGCTTTCGTCGGATATGAGCGGGCCACAGGCCGGCGCTCCCAGGGGACAAAGCCCATGATCATCGGCACCGCGGGCCACATCGATCACGGCAAGACCACCTTGGTGCGGGCGTTGACCGGCGTCGATACCGACCGCCTGCCTGAAGAGAAGGCGCGCGGCATCACCATCGATCTCGGCTTCGCCTACCTGCCGCTGGGTAACGGCCGCACGCTGGGCTTCGTCGACGTGCCGGGTCACGAACGCTTCATCCACAACATGCTGGCCGGCGTCGGCGGCATCGACTTCGCGCTGCTCGTCGTGGCCGCCGACGACGGCCCGATGCCGCAGACCCGTGAGCATCTGGCAATTCTCGATCTGCTGGGTGTGACACGCGGCGTCGTCGCCCTGACCAAGGCCGATCTCGCCGATGCTGACCGGCTGGCGCGGCTGGATGATGAGATCCGGGCGCTGCTTGCTGGCACGACCCTGGCCGACGCCGACATCATGCCGGTGGCGGCGCAGAACGGCACCGGTGTTGCCGACCTGAAGGCGCGATTGGAACTGGAGGCCGAAGCCACTGTCGACCGCGCCGCCGATGGCTGGTTCCGCCTGCCCGTCGACCGCTGCTTCACGGTGGCGGGCGCCGGCACGGTAGTGACCGGCACGGTATTCACCGGCGAGGTCAAGCAGGACGAGCAGCTGGCGCTGCTGTCGTCCGGTGCGGCTGCGCGCGTGCGCGGCATCCATGCCCAGAACACGCCGTCCAAGGCCGGCCGCGCCGGGCAGCGCTGCGCGCTCAACATCGCTGGTGCGCAGATCGCCAAGGATGCGATCCATCGCGGCGACTGGCTGGTGTCGGCCGAGCTGCGGCGTCCGACCGATCGCCTGGATGTACGCCTGCGCCTGTTGGCCGACGAGCAGCGGCCGCTGCGGCACTGGACTCCCGTGCATCTGCATCTGGGCGCGGCGCACGTGATGGGCCGCGTGGTGCTGCTCGACGCCGAGACTCTGGCGCCCGGCGATGCGGCGCTGGCGCAGCTCGTGCTCGACCGGCCGGTCGGCGCGCTGCATGGCGATCGCCTGATCCTGCGCGACCAGTCGGCGCGCCGCACCATGGCCGGCGGCATGGTGCTCGATCCCTGGCCGCCGACCCGTTTCCGCCGCCGGCCCGAGCGCCTGGCGATGCTGAACGCGGTGCAGGAGGCCGACCCGGTGAAGGCGCTCGCCGCGCTGGCGTCGCTGTCGCCGCACGTGGTCGATCTCACCGCCTTTGCGCTGGCCCGCAACCTGCGGCCGGCGGCGCGCGATGCGGCGATCGACGCGGCCGGCCTGCGTGCCCTTCCGGCCGCCGACGGATCGAGTTTCGCGCTGACGCCAGATCAGTTCGCCATCATGCAGGCGGCGGTGGTCGAGACGTTGGGCGCCCATCACCAGAAGCAACCCAACAGCGCCGGCCTGGAGCCCGAGCGCTTGCGTGTGGCACTGCCGATGAAAATCGCGGTGGCGCCCTTTGGCGCCATGACCGCCGCGCTGCTGACGGCCAAGGCGATCGAAGCCGACGGGCCGTGGCTGCGCCTGCCCGGCCACGCCGTGCGCCTCTCGCCCGAGGACGAGAAGCTGTGGGCGCGCATCAGGCCGACCCTGGAGAAGGACCGTTTCGGCCCGCCGCGGGTGCGCGATTTTGCCGACCGCGACGGCGTGCCCGAGAACAAGGTGCGCGAGTTGCTGCGCCGCCTCAGCCGGATGGGCGTGGTGTGGCAGGTGGCGCCCGACCATTTCTTCCTGCGCGCGCCCGTCGTCGAGATGGCAAAGATCGCCGCCGATCTCGCCGCCAAGGCGGCCGATGGCAGGTTCAAGGCCGCCGAGTTCCGCGACCGCATCGGCGGTGGGCGCAAGGTGGCGATCCAGATTCTGGAGTTCTTCGACCGCGGCGGCGTCACCACCTTGCGCGATCAGGTCCGCGTTGTGAACAAGGACCGCTATGAGCGCTTCATCAGGGGCGCAGGGCCGACGTAGTATTTGGACCGCGCGCATCCACGCGCGCATCGGCGCGATGCGCCCGCTGCAAGTCGCGCAGGATTTTGGCCAGCCGGTTGGCGTGCGTCTGGAAGGCGCTCATCTGTTCGGCTACCGCGGTAGGTGAGCCGTCGGACGATTGCAGCGCCTTGTTGAGGTTGGCGTGCGCCTTGACGAGCTCCTTGAAGACCACATCGGGTGTCGCATCGTTCATCAGGAACGCGTCGTACGCTTCGGCCGCTGCCGTGGCCCTGTCCAGGTTTTCGCGCGTGGCCCGGGCCCGGAAAGCGGCGCGGCGCGTCGCCACGACGTCGGCCATGTGCGCCTGTATCGTGCTGGTCGCCTGTTGCATGACGGCGCCGAATGTTTCCTCCGACCGTGCCAGAACGGGATCGGCTTGCGCGATGGCATGCTTCAAGGCGTAGAACTTCATCCATCCGATGGATGACAGGGGCGACCGTTCATAGTTGCCAAAGGACCCCACGCTTGTACCCGGCATGAGGGCCGCGATCTTGGACACCGTGTCACCGGTTGCCGCGACGCTCCTGTCGACCGCCGCACCCGTGTCTGACGTCACGATCGCATTGAGGCTCTCGGTGTACTTTGAAACCGCCGCCATGAGGGTGACAACACGGGAAAGCTGCGTTGACGGTGATGTCACTGCCGGTGTGTTTGGATCATCCTGTGGTTGATACAGCGGGCTGGGATCGCCCTGCTGCTGGAACAGCACCAGCCGGCAGCGCGTGGAGCTGGGGCCGCAATCGCCCGCCACCGAGCCGACCCGATAGGGCGCGGCAACGGCACTGTTGCGCGTGACGTCCTCTTGCGTGGCGATGATGCCCTTGCTGTAGCTCGCAAGCGCAGCCTGGGCATCGGATGTCGCCGTAGCGAATGTGCCGATGGGTTTGTCGTACTGGGGTGCGGCGCAACCGGCCACGGCAGACATGGCGCACAGCGCGAGCACCGCCGGGATCATCCGAGAATTATCGTGCATGTTGGCCCTATGTTGATCGGCTTGTCTTGCGGGTCGGCGCCACGGCAACAGCGCGCGACCATCGCCGCTGCTCCTTCATCGGCATGGCGATTCGAAGGTTTTCTGGTGCAAGCAACAATCATGGTCCGCAGCGCCCTCGATCCATCTGGGCACTGGATCTGAGCGAATCAACGACACGACGATTTCATCTGAAATGTTTCACTCGGCTGCAGCGCTGCTGACCGCCGGGTCAGGGCTGCACGCCGTATTTCTTCATCTTGGTGGCGATAGTGCGGTCGATTGCGACCGCGGCCGACATGTCGGCATTGCCGCCCGTCATATCCCCTTTGCGCAGCCGGGCGACGCCGCGGCTGTAAAGCGACACTGCTCTTTTCGCGTCGATGGCGAGCGCGCTGGTATAGTCGACGACGGCGTCATCCAGGCGGTCAAGCTTCAGATACGCAAACCCGCGGCTGTCCAGCACATTGGCATCGTTGGGGCGCAGGTTCAGCGATTCGGTGCAATCTGCCAGCGCCGCCTCGAGCTGGCCAACCAGCGCTCGTGCCGAGCACAGGCCGTGCCATGTGATCGCGTTCTTCGGATCGAGCCTGGATGCCTCGCTGAAATCCTGGATGCTGCGGGCATAGTCGCCGCGGCGATAATAGATATCGCCGCGGGCCTTGAAGCCGATCGCGAAGTCCGGCGCGATCTTGACCGCCTGGCTGTAGTCCTGGATGGCGCGATCGAACTCGCCCCTGCCGCCATAGACGTCGCCGCGGTTCTTGAAGGCGATGACGAAATTCGGGTCGATCCGGATCGCCTGGTCGTAATCCTGGATGGCGCGGGCATGCTGGCCCTTGCCTCTGTAGATGTTGCCGCGGTTGTTGAAGGCGACGGCGAAATCCGGCTTGAATCGGATCGCCTGGCTGTAGTCTTGAATGGCGCGCTCGTCATCACCCTTGCGCTTGTAGGCTCTGCCGCGATTGTAGAACGCCTCGGCGTAGTCCGGTTTGAGCCGGATCGCTTGATTGTAGTCCTGGATGGCGCGATCGGGATCGCCGTTGCCGTCGTAAGCGATGCCGCGGCCGTTGAAGGCCAATGCAAAGTCCGGCCTCAGCGTGAGGGCCAGCGTGAAATCCTGGATGGCGCGTTCATACTCGCCTTTGCTGTTGTAGGCATCGCCGCGATTGTAGAGCGCCAGCGCGTCATTGGGATTGAGCCGAAGGGCCTGCGTGTATTCATTGATGGCACGGTCGTACTCGCCGCTGCGGGCATAGCCGGCGCCGCGCAGGATGTACGCCTGGCCCGGGTTCTGGTCCGCTGCCGCGTCCGGTTGTCTGGTGTCGGGTTCCGGTTTTGGCCGCGCCGAGTCATCGCCCTGCCGCTTGCTGTCCGCCTCGGCGCGGGCGCGCTCGTCATCGGCCTGTCGCTTGGCGGCCTCGTCGGCTTGCCGCTTGGCAGCCTCATCGGTCTGCCGCTTTGCATCGAGCTCGGTCTGCGTTTTTTCTTCCGCCGCCTTGCGTTCGGCGGCCTGTCGCGCCAGCGCGTCCTCCCGTTGCTGCCAGGCGTAGAGACCACCACCGGCCAGGCTGACGGCGAGCAGGCCGGCAGCCACCCCGACCAGCCATCGCGTCCGTACCGGTCGTCGTGCCGGAAGACTTGGCGCGCCCGTGCTTGCCAGTCGCACCGTCGGGGCCGTCGACGCGCCTGACAGGACACGACGCCAATCGCCGATCGTCTGCGGCCGGTCGCATGCTTTCAGTGTCAGGGCCCGGTCGATCGCCGCCGCCAGCGCGGGCGAGAGGCGGCACTTGCCGGCCTCCGCCGCCGGCACCATCGCGTCCTCGATCATGCGGTCGGTGGCGGCGGGCGGCAGCACACCGAGCGCGCAATGATAGAGCGTCGCACCCAGCGCGTAGATATCCGTCCACGGCCCCTGGCGCGCCGACGTGAACTGCTCGAACGCGGCATAGCCCGGCGTGTAGATCGCCGTCATCGCCTGGGTGCGGCCTTGCAGGGCAACACGCGCGGCGCCGAAATCGATCAGTGTCGGATGGCCGGCGGGGTCGATCAGGATGTTGGCGGGTTTGATATCGCGATGCAGGAAGCCCGCCTCGTGCACGCGCTCCAGACCGTCGAGCAACGGGTACAGGATCTGTTCGATGGCCGGCTGCGGCAATTGCCGCTCACGCTTGAGGCGCGCCTCCAGCGTTTCGCCCGACACCAGCTCCATCACCATGTAGGCTGTGCCGTTGATCTCGAGGAAGTCGTAGACGTTGACGACTCCCGGTGCCTTTTCGAGCTGCGCGAGCGTCCGCGCTTCGGCGAGGAAGCGCTCGCGGCCCCAGCGAAAGTCCTCGGCGACGCGCGTGGAGCGCGGCAGGACCGAGCGATCGGCCTGTCGGGCGGCGAAGTACACCGGCATGTACTCCTTGACCGCCACCGCGCGATGCAGCTGCGTGTCCTGCGCGCGGTAGGTGATCCCGAAGGCACCCTGACCCAGCACGGTCACGATCTCGTACTTGCCGATGGCGGTGCCCGGCGTCAGCGGGTTGAGGCTGTCCGCCGGCGCCTCACTCGCCGCAGCGGCCGTGCGCCTTGGAGGCTCGGGGGCCTCCCACACCGCATCCCGCTTCTCCATCCGACCCCCACCCACTCGTACGCTTGGCCAAGAGATGTAGGTCGATTTCGCCATTTTAAAACCGGTGCGCACCTGTGGTTGTTGAATTGGCAAAACCTGCACAAGAGTGGCGACTTGATCACCGCTTTTTGCTCGCGTCTGAAAGCAAAACAGGCCACACCGCGAATGAAGAAAGCGACCGCGTTCCACGGCCATGAGCGAAGCCATCGACCTCGTCACATTGCGTGTCGTCGTCACGGCGGCCGACGCCGGCTCGATCAGCCGGCGATCGCATGGGGCTCGCGGTTGCCGCTGCCAGTGCGCGTGGCCACCTTGCCGCGCGAGTCGGCGGAATGGGGCGCCGTCGTCCGCGACCAGAAGATCAAGAGCGAGTAGGCAGCCGGCCTAACTGCGTCGGCTGCTCGCGTTCCCAGGCCGGCAGCACTCGCGATGGCTCCCGGTGGGCGGCTGGAGGTGCGCCGACAACGATGGGAGAATGCCAAGAACACCGGGATCGGGAAAAATGCCGTGGTTCATGGCGAACGCCGCCGCAACGGGGAGATCTGTATGACGAATGACGAACTCGAGGGAAGACTCGCGGCCCTCGAAACCGCTGCCCGCATCGGGGTGTACGGCGCGCCCCACCAGTGGGCTGGCCGGTCATATCCGAACTGGCTGCCCAACCTGATCGAGGCCGTGAATGCGCGTATCGACTCCGGGGAGGACTCGGCGGCGCCCGCGAGCCCGCAGGCGCGGGAGCGCACATGAAGGCATCGCTCGCGCGGATCCTCAACGGCTCGGTGCTCGAACTGAAGTCGTTCTGGTAACGCCGCGTCGCCGTTGCTAAGTTTTGAGATCATAGCAGGAAGGGACACGCTCCCGGTGGGGCGGCTGGACTTCAAATCCAGTAAGGGCCGTTGGACGGTTCTTCGTGGGTTCGACTCCCACTCTCTTCCGCCAATGGCCGTCCGATGTCCTTTCGCGGCGACCGTCTTTGCCGGCTCCCGATTGCTCGCGACCATCCGGTATCCCATATTGGGAGAAACGGAGGTCCGTCATGTCTGTGTATCGCAAGACTGCCGAAGCCATCGCGGCGCTCACGCCCGAGCAACACTACATCACCCAGCAGAGCGGCACCGAGCGGCCGGGGACCGGCGAATATCTCCACAACAAGGAGCCCGGCATCTACGTCGACATCGTCTCGGGCGAGCCGCTGTTTGCCTCGACGGACAAGTACGAGTCGGGCTGCGGCTGGCCGAGCTTCACCAAGCCGATCGAGCCCACCAACGTCAACGAGCTGCGCGACTCCTCGCACGGCATGATCCGCACCGAGGTGCGCTCGGCGCATGGCGACAGCCATCTGGGGCACGTTTTTCCGGACGGCCCGCGCGATCGCGGCGGCCTGCGCTACTGCATCAATTCGGCGTCGCTGCGCTTCATCCATCGCAACGACATGGAGGCGCAGGGCTACGGCGCCTATCTCGACCAGGTCAAAGCGCCAGCCTGACCGCAACACCATCGGCGTCCCGGCCTTCTCCGCCCAGTCGGGTAACGCGAAACCCGGCGAAGACGTCGGGAATACGATTGCGCCGGTCCCAGCGCTGCATGATCCTGTCGCTGGCCGCGACCCGCCCTACGCTCCGGCTCGCTGTCGGTGATCGGGCGGGCCGCAAGCGGATGTCCCTTCGAAGGGAAAACCGGAGGCGCCGATGGCCCAGCTCCTGAATGAGATCGAATGGGGACAAGCGCTCCTGCCGCGCGTCGGTGATCCTGCCTGGGAAGCCGAGGTCAAGCGTCGCGCCGGGCGGGTGAACGAGGTCGACCGGCGCGTGGCAGCCAACCCGTGGGTGCGGGAGGTCTGCGTATCGATTGCCAGCTACCGGCCCGCCGTGGTCCCGCAGCGTCTGTTCAATATCGGCGCCTTGGTGACGGCCCAGGAAAATTCCTGTCGCTACTGCTACGGCGCCAATCGAGCCTTCATGAGGATGCTCGGCTACTCGGAATCCTTCATCAGCCGCATCGAACGGGACTCCACGTTGGCCGATCTTGACGAGAAGGAACGCGCCTTCATCGCGTTCTGCCGCAACCTGGCACGCTCGCGGCCGCGGCCCATGAAGGCGGAGGTTGATGCGCTGGTGGCGCTGGGCTTCACGCCGATGGCCGTCGCCGAAATGGCGATGCTGATCGTGGGGTCGTGCTTCTACAACAGGATCGGCATCCTGATCGCGTGCCCGCCCGAACTCGGCTTCGAGCGCGTCGCCCACGGCTTCCTCGGCCGCATCCTGGGTCCGATGATGCGGCTGGCGATGTCGATGCAGCGGGCGGTTCCGGTGTCGGCGGCCGATGTCGCGACGCTCAAGGCCGGCCCGTTCGGCACGGTCGTGGCGGCGTTGGTCGGGGTGCCGGGTGCGACGAGTCTCAGGGCGGGGCTGGACGGCGCCTTTGCCTCCGCCGTGCTGCCGAAATCGACGAAGGCGCTGATGTTTGCGGTCGTGGCGCGCACGCTGGACTGCCGTATCAGCGAGCGCGAAGCCCGAACGCTGCTGGCCGACGAGGGTTTCGATGACGCCGAGATCGATTCGACGCTTCTCGCGCTGCGCTCATCACGCCTGTCGCAACGCGATATCCGCCTGCTCTCGTGGGTGCGCGAGACCGTCCATTACCAGACGGCGGCGATCCAGGCGCAAACCCGCACCCTGGCCGGCGAGTTTGGCGACGCCGTCATCCTCGAGGCGATTGGCGTGGCCGCGCTCTCCAACGCGGTCGTGCGCCTGGCGATGCTGCTCGAATGAGCGACGTCGTCTCGGTCTGGGTTTTCATGGCGGCACTCGCGCTCCTGGTTGTGGTCGGCGCCAGTGCCCTGGTGCTGCGCCAGAGGAACCGCCAGCTGGAGCGGCTGTTCGTGGTGTCCCAGGGCAAGCTGGAGCACCTGCAACGCCAGTTCGAGCGCTTCGTCCCCGCCGATGTCGTGGAACGCCTGACGGACGGGAAGGACAACGACGCGGCACAGCGCCTACAGGTGACGATGCTGTTCGCCGACTTGCGCGGCTTCACGAGCTTGTGCGACCGGCTCGACCCGGCTGTCACCGTGGGCATCTTGAACGAGTATTTCCGTCGGATGAACGCGGTGATCTCCGCTCATCACGGCCATATCAACGAACTGGTGGGCGACGGGCTGCTGGCGCTGTTCGGTGCGCTGGAACCCAATCCATGGCAGGCGCGTGACGCGGTGTTCGCCGCGCTGGAGATGCGCGCGGAACTGGCCCGCTACAACGAAGACCTGCGCGCGCGGTCGCTGCCCGAATTGCGGTTCGGCATCGGCATTCATGGCGGCGAGGTTGTGGCCGGCGTGATGGGCGCTGGAACTCTCAGCAAATTCACCGTCACCGGTGATCCGATCAACGTCGCCTCACGCGTCGAGGGACTGACATCCACCCATAACGTTGACCTGCTGATCACGGAAGAGATCCGCGGCGCACTGGATGACGCGTTCCGCCTGCGCGCGTTGCCGCCGACGCCGGTCAAGGGCAAGCGCGAACCGGTCGTGACCTACCACGTGGAGGGTCATTGATGCCTTCCCCCGCGAAGCGGGGGAAGGTACGAATCGCAGGGAACGAATCCCTCATCACTTGCCGCGAGTGTGGCACATGCTCGACCTGGTCATTCGCAAAGCCCGGCTACCTCATTCGACGGATGGGCATCTTGTCGACATCGGTTTCACAGGCGGCCGCATTGCTGCGATTGAGCCGCGAATCGAGGCCGATGCACTCGTGCACGACGCCGAAGGGTGTCTCTGCTGTGGTGGCTTGATCGAAACGCACATCCATCTCGACAAGTCGCGTATCGTCGAGCGGTGTGCGCCCGAGCCAAGCCGTGGGCAGCCCGATCATATGCGGCGCGTGCAGGCCGTGAAGGCGACATTCACGGTCGAAGACATCTATCGGCGGGCAAAGGAAACGCTGGAAGGTTGCATCAAGCACGGCGCCACGCGCATCCGCACGCATGCCGAAATCGATGAGCCCGTCGGCGTCAAGGGCGTCGAGGCGTTGCTGGTCCTGGCGCGGGAATATGCCTGGGCGGTCGATCTCGAGATCTGTGTGTTTGCGCAGGAGGGCCTGACCAACGCGCCTGCCGCCGATGCCGCCCTGGTCAAGGGGCTCGAGATGGGGGCAAGGGTGATCGGCGCCGCGCCGAACTACGATGTCGATCACCTGGGCCAGATCAACCGCGTTTTCGAGCTGGCGCGGCGCTTCGACGTCGACATCGATATGCACATCGATTCCGGTCACGATCCGGCAAGCCTCGATGCACACCTGGTGGCGGATCTGGCCGAGCGCTTCAAGCTCGGCGGACGCGTGGCGATGGGCCACATGACGAAGCTGGCGGGCCTGCCGCCGGTGCGCCAGGCGGAGATTGCGCGGCGGCTGGCCGACGTCGGTGTCGCCGTCACCGTGCTGCCCTCCACTGATCTCTTCGTGCTTGCCCGCCATGCCGATCACAACGTGCCGCGCTGCGTGGCGGATGCGAACCTTTTCGTCGAGCAGGGCTGCAACTGCTCGATATCCTCGAACAATATCCTCAATCCCTTCACACCGTTCGGCGACGGCTCGCTGGTCAGGATGGCGAACCTGCATGCCAACATCCTGCAGGTGGGACAACCCGATCGCCTGGCCGAGCTTTTCGCCATGATCTCGCAGCGCTCGGCGCAGCTCATGAACGTTACTGACTATGGCATCAAGGTCGGTAATCCGGCTGACCTCGTGATCATCGATGCGCCGACTCCGGCGATGGCGGTCGCGACCGTCGCGCCCGTGCTGGCCGTCTTCAAGCGCGGCCGCCAGACCGTGTCGCGCCCGCGCGCCCGGCTGCTCCCGCCGCAATGACCGGCCATGTGTGATTACTCTGAGATCGGCCGTCTGTCGGGGGCTGGACGATGGTGGCGGCGGGCGTATTCTTGACGCCGCCCACCAGGAGGCGCCCATGACGACCTCAAGCGAAGGCGCGGAGCTCACCCATATCGGCCCCGGCACGGCCATGGGACAGCTCATGCGCGAGTACTGGATGCCGGCGCTGAAATCCTCCGAGCTCACGCGCGACGGTGACCCGGTGCGCCTGATGCTGCTCGGCGAAAAGCTGATTGCGTTCCGCGACGGCGCCGGCCGGGTCGGTGTCATGGACCATCGCTGTCCGCATCGCTGCGCCTCGCTGTTCCTGGGACGCAACGAGGACGGCGGCATTCGCTGTGTCTATCACGGCTGGAAATTCGACACCTCGGGACAGTGCGTCGACATGCCGAGTGTGCCGTCGCACCAGGACTTCAAGCACAAGGTCAAGGCCAAGGCCTACCGCACGCTGGAGCGCGCCGGGCTGGTCTGGGTCTACATGGGCACGCGCGCCGAGGCGCCGCCGCTGCCGCAGCTGCAGATCCTCGACGCCCCCGACGACGAGATCAACGTCGGCATGATCCAGCGCGACTGCAACTACCTGCAGGCGATCGAGGGCGAGATCGACACCGCGCATTTCGGCTACCTGCACGGCGGCCACGTCGATCCCGCGATGCTGGCGGAAGACGAGCCGCTCTATCACACGGTGACCAACCGGGCGCCGCAGTACCGCGTCGCCGACACCCCGTGGGGCACGCAGTACGGCGCCTACCGGTCCGCGGGGCGCGGCCGCACCTACTGGCGCTTCGCCAACTTCCTGTTTCCCTTCTGGACGCAGGCACCCAACGGCGAGTTCGACAGCCATGCGCATGGCCGTGCCTGGGTGCCGCTCGACGACGGCCACACGATGTACGTCTTCATCTGGTGGAAGCGCGCCGTCTCGGCCCAGGCGCTGCCCCAGCCGGCCTACAAGGACGGCACGCCGATCGGCGGCACGAGCCGCGGCAACGTCCTGGTGCCCAACACGACCGACTGGCTCGGGCGCTGGCGCATGGCGCGCAACGAGAGCGACGACTGGGGCATGGACCGTGAGGCGCAGCGCAGCAACAAGATCTATTGCGGCATCGACGGCATTCATCTGCAGGATCAGGCGATCACCGAAAGCATGGGGCCGATCGTCGACCACGCCCACGAGCACCTCGGGCCGTCTGATCAGATGATCACCCGAACGCGCCGTTGCCTGCTGAAGGCGGTGCGCGCGCACCGCGACGCCGGCACCCTGCCGCCCGGCGTCGAGGATGGCAGCGTCTATCATGGCGCCCGCAGCGGCTACTTCGTCAGCGACGACCAGGGCGAATGGCGCGATGTCTATCACCGCCGTCTGGCCGCCGCGTTGCATCCGACGCCGACGCCGGCGCGCGCAGCGGGGTAGTCCAGCTGCGTCTTCCGGCTCGCGTGGTACCCATCGTAACGCGCACCTATCTGAACAAGTTGGCCAGCAGCCCCGCGCTCTCCACCATCACGGCATTCATTCTCGGACTGACGGCCGTGCCGATGCCTTGTTGAATGTGCTCGGCGATCACGCCGTAGACATGCTCAAGTGCCGTCAGTCCCTTGATTTCGCCGCCGGCGTTGTCATAGCCGTAGACGTTGTTGACGCCGCCGCCGACCTCGCTCTGCGGGAACATGCTGCCGTAGAGGCCGCCGCGCACGCTCTTGCCGATCACCAGCACGCTGTTGCCGATGCCGTGGTCCGTGCCGCGGGATCCGTTGGCGCACAACTTGCGTCCGAACTCACCGGCCAGGAGCAGGGTCATGTTGTCGCCGGCCGTCGGGTGATGGGCCTCGAGGCTCGAGAACAGCGAATCCAGCGCTTTGTTGTCGCCAAACAGGTCGATGACCAGGTCCCTGATCTTGCCCAGCTGGGCATCGTGGGTGTCCCAGCCGCCATAGAAAATGTAGCCGGCCCGGAGATTCAAGATGTCGGCGCACAGAAGTGACTCGTAGCAGGCGCGAAACTCATTCCTCACATTGCCGTCGCGGACGGCCAGTGCGACCAGAGCGTCAGGAGTCACGATGGGTGCCAGGCGATCGGTCATCTGTTTTCCCAGCGCCCGGTATAGCTTTTCAAAGGTTGGGAAATTGCGATGAGCAGGATGCAAGGCCTGCGGGTCCTTTCCCCTATAGAAACTTTCCAGCGAGCGCTCCACCACCGCGTCGCCGTCGGTGTCGACCCGGTTCACACGCCGGCCGTTGCTTTGATGGAAGCCCATGCTGCGGGCGTTCTCGACGCTGATGACCCGGTCCAGGGTGTGGCTGGTGGGGTCGCTCGGATGAGGTGCGTAACAGAACTGGGTGGCGCCGTGAAAGCCGACCACACTGGCGTTCAGGGCCTTGGCCAGGCGACCACCAAAGCCGTCGCGATTGCGATCGGTCGCGCCCAGGTCAGTATAGCCGGTTTGCACGACGACACTGCCAAAGACGTGATCGCGACTGCCCGAGACGAAAACATTGTTGATGATCGCCACGCGACCCAGATCCCACTGGCGCTTGAGCCAACCCGCTTCCTTCAGGATGCCAAAATCCACGCCGTTGAAGGAAACCGGGTGATAGAGGGCGCTGAAAGTGTTGCTCCAGGAATTGGGATCCTGGTCGATACCGTAGACAGCACTTCTTGCTTTCCAGAATTGGTAAGCAGGCGACGTGGCGTCGGACTCCGGCTTCGGTGCAAAGATGTGGCGCATATCGGGCGCGCCATCGAGATGAACCTTCAGGAGAAACTTTCCCGAGATGGCAGGAGGCGCCGCGAGGGCCTGTTGCGGCCAGAGGCCACTGAGCATGTGGAGTGTCGCCAGCGTTGGTGGAACACGGGTCAGAAGCTCTCGGCGATTGAGTGTATCCGCCATGCGATCGCTCCCTATCGGCCCACCTGGGCAAAGGCCTGCGGAAGCGCGATCAGGAACGCGACGGCGGCGCCTATGTTGCGATTGGCTGCGGCGCGCCGGCCTGCGTTTTTGCTCCGCAACCCGGTGTTCATGGTGCGCAGTATCCGAAGCTTCTGCCCCAGGGCCGATGACGGCTTGCTGTCGCCCGCGGCAAGCTCGCTCTCGGTAAAAACATGGTAGGGATCGGCCAGGTTGACATAGCAGGCAAGGTCGACGCCTACACCCACCAGCGCGTAAAGATGGTATCGCTCCATCAAGCCCATCTTGGACGGACTTTCGGCGATAAAACGCTTCCACAGCCACTCGGTCGTCGTCACCACCGAATCGCCAGGCACTAGCGCACCCCAATTCTTGCGCCAGCCGGTGCCGTCGTTCTGGCGCATATAGTAGTAGCCGCGCTCGATGGCGCGATCGTAACTGAGCTTGAACGTCTTGGAATTGTTGGCGGCGTCGAGTCCCGTCTGGCCGCCGAAGACGTCGTGGTCGAGGCTGAAGATCTTCTGGCCTTCGGCTTCGATGACGTCGCGCACATGATAGAAATCGCGATAGGTCTCGTAGTTGCCAGTGGTGATCATATTGGTGTGCAGCAGGTTGCGTTCGATGGTGTTCCAGTATTTCACCCGGTGGGGATTGTGGAAGAGTGTGGAAATAGCGTAGTGGCGCAGGAAACCGAGCAAGCTCTTCTTGGGCAGCCTGCCCCAAAGGTCGGCCAGGCCGGCTGCGGTTTGCGACGTGATGTTTTCGTCGGCGATAGACCGGATGATGCGCACCGGAAGGTTGCGCAGGCTCTCGTCGTTGGCAATGGCCCTGGGCGCAATATAGTTCACGCGATCCACGGCGGTTGCGCCGGGAACCTGGTAGCCCAGAATATCGAGTGATCCCTTGTATTGTCCGGCTGTGCCATAGGTGGCTTTGACGTCCCAGCCGGCATTGGCGCCGCCGTGATACGTCAGCCAGATGTCCGACAGCGCGCGGGCCATTTGCGGAATGGTGGTCTTCTCGTGATATTCCTGGGTGTAGGCCGGGGAGTAGCCGAGGATGCCGAAGAAGAGTTGAAAAAACTCGCGACCGAAATTCTCGTTACCATGCCAGCTGCCGTCGGGACGAAAGTAGTTGCCGAAGTCGTAGTTGCTGTAGCGGTAGTGCCTGTACTGGACTGCGATGGCCGAGTGGACCGCGGCCTTCGCCAACACCTCGTCGAAGCTCAGGTCTGCCGCCAAGGCGTTCATGATCATGTCGTAGTAGTCGTAGAGCTGGTCCTGGCTCACTGAGGCATTGAAGTTGGCGGCCATGTGATAGTTGGTGGCCCAGTAGCCGATGCGATTGCGAACCGGGTTGATGCCGCGCAGGCTCATCATCTTGTACCAACACCGGCTGGCAGAGTGCAGGGTGCCGTACAGGTACGCGGATTTTTCGTCGCGGGGGATGCGGCTGGCATCACTGCTGAGGTGACCGGCGATCCCGACCAATGTCGACTCCACGAGATCCAAACGATCGTAGGGGTCTGCGGGGGAGAGTTTGAGGTTGACCTTGTCAAAGGTGAGCATCTCCGCGATGGCCGACATCGGCGACATGTTCGCCCAGGCCTGGATTTGTGCATCACTCGCAAAGCCGCCGTAGGCAAAGACCTGCAGTACCTTTCGGACCGCGATCTCGTTCCACTCGGCGTTGGTCAGGTAGCGGTAGTTGGCTTGGGGCGTAAGAGAGGCCAAGGGGCCCGGCGCTTTCACCTTGGTGATCGCAGTTTGACGGGTGGCCGATCCGCCGGGATTGCTCACCCCACGGGATGGCACGATGCCTGAGAGGACGGGCAGGGGGATGAAGTCCGCCATGAAAGAAAACTCAGCACCCCAACAGTGAATGAGCCCTATATCTGGTCACGAGAGCTTACTTCACAAGCTCCCGGCGATGTTGCTCGAAAGACGGACGTTGTTTCAGCTTGGGCCTTCACCGGGGCACTCGCGTGCCTGGTCTGTCGTTGGCGCCAGTGCCGTGGTGCTGCGCCACAGGAACCGCCGGCTTGAGCGGTTGCTCGTGGTGTCGCTATCGAAAGCCCGGGCCACGTACGGCTCGGGCGACGTCTCATTCCTGCTGGATACCGCGCCTGGCGATCACGTCCGCCCAGCGTTTGAGGTCGCGAACCACGATTTCGTTGAGTTCCGCTGATGTGGAGGTGGCAGGAACAAGACCCTGCACCTCGAACGCCGCTTTGGCTTGCGGGGCGTCGAGGATGGCGACGATGTCCTTGTTCAGCCGGTCGACAACGTCGGCCGGCGTGCCCTTGGGCGCGAAGAACGCGTACCACATGTCAACGTCGACATCCTTGAGACCCGCTTCGCTGAGCGTCGGCACCTGCGGCAGCAGGGCCGCGCGCCGAGGGCTGCCGACAGCCAGCGGCTTGAGCCTGGCACTGTTGATGTAGGTCGCGGCAACGTGGACGGGCAGGAACATGTAGCCGATCTGGCCGCCCAGGATGTCCTGCAGGGCGCCGGCGGCGCCTTTGTACGGGACGTGCAGCATCTCAATGCCGGCGGTCGTCTCGAGCAGCGCCATGGCGAGATGATGAGGCGTGCCGACGCCCGGGCTGCCGTAGTTGAGTGCTCTCGGCTTGGCTTTCGCGAGCGCGATCAAGGCGTCGAGCGTGTCAGGTTCCTGACTGGGATGCGCGACAAGCACCAGCGTGCCCCAGGCGGTCAGGCTGATCGGCACGAAGTCCGCGACCGGGTCATAGGGCAGGTTTCTGTACAGGCTGACGTTCATGACCAGCGTATTGACCGACGACATCAGGGTGGTGCCGTCAGGTTTGGCGCGGGCGACGACCTGGCTGCCGATATTGCCCGATGCGCCGGGGATGTTCTCGACCAGAACCGGCTGGCCCAGTCGGGTTGACAGCCGCTCCGCGATATAGCGCGCGATGATGTCCGGACCCCCGGCCGGGGTGAACGGTACGACCACGCGAAGCGGCTGATCGGGCCACGCGAAAGCGGCCGGTGCAGCCAGTAGAGTCGTGATAAAGGGAAAGACGGCCCGGCGTTTCATGGCAAATCTGTCAGACATCGTCCGCATGTTACTTGGCGCGGCGCAAACGGAAATGCCCCAGTCGGCGATCAAGCGTGATCATTGTGGGGCAGATAGGCGGCGTCGGCCCAAAGAGGCTTCAGATCGTGTAACAAGTCGGAAAGATATCCGGTCGCACCGCTAATTGTGGCCGGCAGCCGTTGTCCGCAAAGGCATTTCCAGCGATGCGCCACGCGCAGCATCACCGTGTCAGTGCCATTCGTACGTGAGACGCCTACCGCGCGGCGTATCCTCGTGGAGAAGGAACTTGGGCGAGCCAACGTCACAGCCAGACATCATCGGTGAAGTCCTTGCAAGTCATGCCCGGCGCGACCCGAGCGCGCTGGCGCTGCAATGCGACGGCATCGGGCCACTGACATTTGGCGCGCTCGATCGTCTTATCCGCCTGATCGGCGATCAGCTCCGCGCCAGCGGCGTCGGTCCGGCGTCGCGCGTCGGCATCGCATTGCCGCGCGGTCCCGAGGCGGCGGTCGCCAGCCTCGCTGTGTGCTGCATGTCGACGATGCTGCCGATCAATCCCAATCTGTCGGCGACCGATCTCGAAGCCGAGCTGGCGATACTCAAGCCCGATGTCCTGATCGTCCCCGGCGACGCCGAGATACCGGCCTGGGCAAACAGGATCAGGGACACCTGCGCTCTCTTTCAGATCTCCCGGGTCGGTGCGTCGTTCGACGATATCGAGCTGCGGCAGCTGAGCCCGAACCGTCGGCCCCGACCGCAGGCGCCACTGGACAGCAGTTCCGTGGCGGTCATTTTCAGGACCTCCGGCACCACGGGTGTGGCCAAGCGCGTTCCCGTGACCCACGGGAACCTGGTCGAGATGGCGCGCAAGATGGAGGCGTGGCTGGGCCTGACGCCGGCGGACCGCTCGGCCTGTATTCTGCCGATCTATTACAACGCCGGGTTCAAGGCGACGCTGCTGGTACCGCTGCTGATCGGCTGCGGCGTGGTCATGCCGGCCACCACCAACCCGAACGAATTCGATCGCTGGGTCGTGGAGGCCCGGCCGACATGGCTGACTGCGGCTCCGGCGTTCCTGATGTCCGTGCTCGAGAAGATGCGAACCCTGCCTGCGGGGCAGCTCCGACACTCATTGCGCTTCGTGCTGTCGACGGCCTCCTATCTTTCGGAAACGGTGCGCTGCGAGCTCGAGGCCGCGCTCGGCGTACCGGTGCGCGAATTCTATGGGCTGGCCGAGGCCGGGATGATGACCGCGCCGTCCCTGGCGCCGGGAGAGGTTCGACCGGGAACGGTGGGGCGGGTTCCACGGGGTGAGTTGGAGATCCGGGGCGACGACGGGGCGTTCCTGCCGGCGGGCCAGGTCGGCCAGGTCATCCTGCGCGGGCCCAGCATCATGCCGGGCTACCTCACCGACATCGAGGGCGTCCCCAGCGGGCTGCAGGACGGCTGGCTGGTGACCGGCGACCTCGGGAAAGTCGACGCCGAGGGCTTCCTGACCGTCGTCGGCCGTACCAAGGAAATCATCAATCGCGGCGGCGAGAAGATCTCGCCATACGATGTCGAGAAGGCATTGCTGCTGCATCCCGCGGTGAGAGAGGCCGCCGCTTTTGCCGTGCCACATCCGCGACTGGGCGAAAATGTTGCCGCGGCCGTGACCCTCAAGCCGGGAACCGCTGCGGCGTCGTCCCAGCTTCTGGACTTCCTCTATGACCGTCTGGCGCCGTTTCAGATGCCCAGACACATTGCGGTGCTGCAGAGTTTGCCGCTGGGCGTCACCGGCAAGATCTCGCGGCCTCAGCTGTCCGCGGCGTGGGCAAATCAGATCCGGCGCATCGAGCCCCCCGTCGAGCCGCTGCAAGTATTGATCGCCGATGTCTGGTATCGCCTCCTGAAACGGACGGACATCAGCATCGATGACGATTTCTTCGAGATCGGCGGCGACTCGCTGCTGGCGACCGAAATGCTGCTGGAACTCGAGGAGATCACCCATCGGCCGATCTCCATGGCGGATATCAGGACCGAGCTTTCCATTCGCCGGCTCGCCTTTGCACTGGTCGGCGACGCCAAGGTCGAGGGCGAACTCATCACCCGGCTGCGCGACGGCCACGGCCCGCCGCTGTTCCTCTTCCACGGCGACTACAACGGCCTGGGTCTGTACGCACTCAGGCTCGTTGAATTGCTCAGCAGCGACGCGCCGGTCTTCCTGGTCCATTCGAATGTCGACAAGGCGTCGGGCGGCGCAACGCTCGAGGAGATGGCCCGGTCGTATCTGGCGGAGTTGCTGGCCGCCTGGCCGGAAGGCAGCTTTCGACTGGCAGGCTTCTGCCATGGCGGCTTGACCGCTTGGGCGGTTGCCCATGAACTCGAGTCCATCGGCCGCGATGTCGAGAGCGTAACCCTCATCGACAGCTATTCCGTCAATGCCCATGCCTCGATCCGATTCATTGCGCGCGCATTGAGCGCCGTCAGCATCATCGCGCCGCGCCCTGTTGGCGACAGGCTACGAAAAAGCGCCATGCCGATCGTTTGGACTCTCTCCCGCTCGGTTCTGAACAGGGAACTCGCCTTCTTTCCACGCGTGCTGCGCCGCGTCCGTAACCGGCACTTCTCGGCGATGGCACCCGGATGGTCGGGGACGCTGCAGAAAGCCTACTTCAACGCCATGTCGAAGTACCTGCCACCCAGGCTCGGCGCCGATGTGCATTGCCTGCTGAGTGAAGAGATGGCGCTGAAGAAGGAGTATGCGTCCGACGCGTGGAAGCGTCTGGCCCGCAGCGTCCGCTATGAACGCCTGCCGGGCGACCACGCCACGTGTCTCACGCGCCATGTTGATGAGCTCGCAACGAAAATAAGCAACGTCCTGGCCGCCTATGAAACGAGCAGCTCGGCAGCTCACGGTTTTGCCAGACGAACCTGAGGTGAACGGCGCGCGCCGATGCGTGCGGCTTTGTTCTAAGCTTCGGCATCATGCCGTTACACGACACGCTGCTGCCTCGCCGTTCGTTCCTCACGCTGGCCGCGTCACTGGCCGCGGTGCCGGCACGGGCGCAGACCTGGCCGACCAAGGCCGTGCACATCATCGTGCCCTTTGCGCCCGGCGGTTCGGGTGACATCACGGCGCGCCTGGTCGGCAAGTTCATCGAGGACAAGACCGGCCAGCCGTTCGTAATCGAGAACAAGCCCGGTGCCAACGGCATCGTCGGCGTGCTGGCGGTGAAGGGCGCGGCGCCCGACGGCTACACGCTGATGCTGGCCACGACGTCGACCAACGCCGCCAACATCCACATGTACAAGAACCCGGGCTACGACCCGGAGAAGGACTTCCAGGTCGTCGGCATCATCGGTTCCAGCGGCGCCTTTCTCGTCGTGCCGGCCGACAGTCCGTTCAAGTCGATGGCCGACCTGATCGCCCACGCCAAGGCCAAGCCGGGCAAGCTCAACTTCGGCTACTTCAACGCCAGCTCGCAGGTACCATCGGAGGTGCTGGCCAAGCGGGCCGGTGTCGCCTGGCAGGGTGTGGCGTACAAGGCGATCGGCAATGCCTGGACCGATCTCTATGCCGGCGCCATCGATTTCATGTTCGTCGACCTGACCGCCGCACGCGGCCAGGTCGTCGCCAACAAGGCGCGGCCGCTCGCCATTTCGCTGCCACAGCGCAGTCCCCTCTATCCCGATGTGCCGGCACTGTCCGAGACATTTGCGGACTTCAGCACCACGGGCTTCCTCGCCATTGCCGTGCCGCGCGCCGTGCCCGACGCTATCAAGCAGACGCTGAACGGGCTGATCAACGAGGCGATCCTGTCGCCCGCCATCAACAAGCGGCTGGTCGAGGAGTTTGCGCTCACGCCGCGCAAGCTCGACCTCGTGCAATGCGCCGAGGAAGATCGTGCCGAGCGCGCCAAGTGGGCGCAGTACGTGAAGATCGCCCACATCGAGCCGCAGTAGCCTGGGAGGGCGGGCGTCCCGCCCGCATCAAGGCGAAAGTGTTGCTTTCGCCTGACGTGAGCAGGCCAGAGGCCCGCGGTCCCCGGGGCATTTAACGCGCCGGCATGTCCGCATCCGTGTAGACCAGGTGCGCCCGTGCCTCGTCGGGGATGGGCGGCATGTCGGCTTCCCAGCGAGCGAAGGCCTGCGCCATGGCGGCGTGGCGCTCGGGTTCGAGGGTCTTCTGATTGGCGCGTTCGCGTTCGTCACGGGCCACGTTGAACAGATAGTCGTGGTCGTCGATTTGCAGCCACTTCCAGTCGCCGTGGCGATAGGCCTTCTGCTGCCGGTGCTTCATGCGCCAGAAGAGATGGCGCTCGATCGCCTGGTCCGGTGCGGCGAGGACGGGGCGTAGCGACAGCCCGTCCAGCGGAAAGTCGGGATGCGGCGCCACCGCGGCTATATCCAGCATGGTCGCCGCCCAGTCCATGGTCATGCAGTGCTGGGCCGTGAGGCCGGGCCGGACGGCGTCTGGCCAGCGCGCGATATAGGGCACGCGGATGCCGCCTTCGGTCAGGTCCATCTTGCCGCCGACCAGTGGCCAGTTGTCGGAGAAGCGTTCGCCGCCGTTGTCGCTGGTGAACACGACCAGGGTATTGTCGGCCTGGCCGCTCTCGGCCAGCGCCGCCAGCACGCGACCGATGCCTTCGTCCATATGGTGGATCATGCGCCGGTAGGTGGCGATGTCGCCGCCATGCACATGCGCGATGCGGCCGATCAGTGATCCGGCGAGGTGTTCATCGTCGCGGGTCTCCCATGGCCAGTGCGGCGCCGTGTAGTGCAGGCTCAGCAGGAAGGGCTGCCGGTCGCGACCGCAGCTTCGCACGAACCGGCCGGCGGCATCCGACAGCAGATCGGTAAGATAGCCGCGCTCGCGGACCGGCTCGCCGTTGCGCCAGAGGTCGGGTTTGCCGGTCAGGTCGGTGTGCGTGAAGTAGTCGACGCCGCCGGACATCGGGCCGAAATGCTCGTCGTAGCCGCTGAGCAGTGGACCGAAATGCGGCGCGTAGCCCAGGTGCCACTTGCCGATCAGCGCCGTGCGATAGCCGGCGTGGCGCAGCAGCGAGGGCAGGGTCGGATGCTCGGGCGGCAGGCCCACGATCTTGTCGCCGCGGTAGCGCCCGGTCAGCGGTTCTTCCGCCGCGCCGCGCAGACGGTACTGATAGCGTCCGGTGATCAGCGCGAAGCGTGTCGGCGAACAGACCGGCGAATTGGCGTAGCCCTGGGTGAAGGGCAACCCTTCGGCGGCCATGCGGTCGAGGTTGGGCGAAACCGAAGCGCGGCCGCCGTAGCAGCCGAGATCGGCGTAGCCGAGATCGTCGGCGAGGATGAAAATGAAGTTGGTCGGCGGGGACATCGCGGCGCCTCGATCAGTCGGCCTTCATGCCGGCGGCCTTGATCGTGCCGGCATAACGCGCGCGGGTGGCATCGAGCCGTGCCGTCACCGCGGCACCGGTTTCCTGCGTCGGGTTGAGGTCGAGCTGCGTCAACCGGCCTTGCAGCTCGGGCTTCGCCATGGCGTTCTGCAGCACCGTCGTCAGTTGGCGCACCACCGGATCGGGCGTCGCCGCCGGCACCAGCGCCACATAGAGCACTTCCAGCTCGACGTCGGGCAGGCCGGCCTCGGCGGCCGTGGGCACCTGCGGCAGCAGCGGCGAGCGGGTGCGGCTGGTCACCAGGATCGGCGTGATGCGGCTGGCCTGGATGTGCGGCAGCATGCCCGGCGTGGCGAGCACGCCGGCGTTGACCTCGCCCGCGACGACGGCGCCAACGGCCTGGGCATTGCCCTTGTAGGGGACATGGATCGCCTTGATGCCGGCCTTCTCCCTCAGGATGGCTGCAGCGAGATGGCCGGGCGAGCCGTTGCCGCCCGAGGCGAAGGTCAGGTCGCTGGCCTTGCCTTTGGCGACGAATTGCTGCGCCGTCGCCAGTCCGAGGCTGGGATGCGCGCCCATGGCAAGACCAGACACGGCGAGCACCAGCAGCGGCTTGAAATCCGTCAGCGCGAACGGCAGCGGCTGGCCCAGGCTGGGACCGACGGTGAACGGCGTGTCGATGGAGAACAGGATCGTGTGACCGTCCGGCGCGCTCTTGGCCACCACGTTGGCGCCGATGACACCACCGGCCCCGGCGCGGTTGTCGACGACGACGGGTTGGCCAAGCGCCGCGGCCATATCCTGGGCCACTGATCGCGCCATGATGTCGAGCGGTCCACCCGGCGTGAAGTTGACCACGACGGTGACGGGACGCGATGGGAAGCCCGTCTGTGCCGCCGTCGGCGCGATGCCGCCCAGGATCAACGCCAGCCCCAGTACCACGCGTGCCCAGATACTCCCGATCGACGCCGTCACGGCATGACCCCCCTGACTTCGTTGATGAAGTGTCTCACGTGACGCGGCTCAGTGGAACGCCCGCCGCAGCACGCCGACAGGCAAGGCGGTTTTGCCAGACGAACCGCGATACCGCGCATATGGACCCGTGCCGGGCGAGGGTCATACTCTGTCGGCGATCCCTAGTTTCCAGGAGGCGACACCATGACGATCGATTTCGAGATCCCGGCCGAAGCCAAGGCGATGCGCAAGCGCGTTCGCCAATGGGTGCATGACGAATGCATCCCGGCCGAGAAGCGCCTGATCGATGGCGCCGACTACAAGACGGTGCTGGCCGAGTTGCGGCAGAAGGCACGGGCGCAGGGCCTGTGGTGTCCGTTCATCCCCAAGGAATACGGCGGCATGGGATTGGGGCCGCTGGCCAATGCCCTGGTCCAAATGGAACTGGGTGAGAGTCACCTCGGTGCGCTGTCGATGAACACGCAGGGCCCCGACGACGCCACCATGCTAACCCTGCTGGAGCACGGCACGCCGCTGCAGAAGGAGAAGTTCCTCAAGCCGCTGCTCAACGGCGAGAAGCGCATCTGCTACTCGATGACGGAGAAAGCGGCCGGTGCCGACGCCACCGGCATGCAGACGCGCGCCGACAAGGTCGGCAACGAGAAATACATGCTGAACGGCGAGAAGTGGTTCTCATCGGCGGCAACTGCGGCCGATATCGCGCTGGTGATGGCCAAGACCGATCCCGACGCGCCGCGCCACCGGCAGTTCTCGACCTTCCTGGTCGAGCTGCCCAACCCGGGCTATCGCATCAAGCGCAACATCCCGACCATGGCGATCGAAGGCCCGCTGACCCACATCATGGGCGGCGGCCATGCCGAGATCGAGATCAAGGACCTCGAGGTGCCGGCGGAAAATCTGCTGGGCGGCGAGGGCAACGGCTTCAGCATGGGCCAGCACCGCTTGGCCTACGGCCGGTTGCGGCATGGCATGCACAATGTCGCCATGGCCCAGCGCGCGCTCGACATGGCGACCAAGCATGTCACCAGCCGCTCCACGTTCGGCAAGAAGCTCGACGAGCGCCAGGCCGTGCAGTTCATGCTCGCCGAATGCGCCAGCCAACTCTACATCGCGCGCCTGATGCTGCTGCACATCGCCTACAAGGCCGAGAACAAGATGGATATCCGCCAGGAGAACGGCATCGCCAAGGTGTTCCTGGCCAACATGGTGCACAAGGTCGTCGACACCGCGATCCAGCTGCATGGCGCGCTGGGCTATTCGCAGGACACGCCGCTGGCCGGCTGGTACACGCGCATCCGCTCGCAGCGCCTAGTCGACGGCCCGGACGAGGTCCACAAATGGACGACCGGCCGCAACATCATCAAGGCCTTCAAGGCGACAGGCACCACGGCTGGCGCCTGCGGCGGCGATCTGCTCTGACCGATGAGGCGCCGTTGCTTCCGGGTATGCGTGCCCGGAAGCGCGGGCGCCCGTGTGCCGCCGGGCGTGCTACGCCGGCAGCACCATGTGGTCTCTCAGCAGCATCACCCGGAAGAGCTCGCTGCGATCGGTCGGCAGACGATCCAGCAGGGTGTCGATGAGTTCCTGCTCCTCGATCGCCTGAGCGTAGAGCGAGCGGATGTCCTTGAAGTGCGTGAAGACGGTTCGCGTCGCCACGCCGGAGATCGACGCCACATCCGGCGCGGTGGGCCGCAGCACGCCGCGCCGCATCAGCGTCCGGCAGGCATTCACCATCTTGTCGTGGGTGGCCCGGCCGCGAAGCCGCCGACCGTCCTGTAACTCCGGCGCTTCTTCCATCGCATTGTCGTGGATTACGCCGTTTTCCTGCTGGGCATGCGACACAGGCACCCTCCCCATACGCAGTTACGAGGGGGCGGTTAATGCAGTCGGAATGCGGCTTATCGTGGCAACTGTCACGGCATTGCCGGGGCGACTTCATGTTTCTTTCATGGCCACTGTCAAAGTCAGATGTGAGGTCTGGAGGGTCGAAAAACAACGTGTTTCGGGGCTTTTTGCTGTGTTATCAAATCATTAGTATTCTAAGTCATTAGGCTCTCAAAGGTGGCAATCAGGGCACCGCCGCCATTTTCGCCGCCACGGGCTGTGGAGAATTTTTGATGTTTCCGGGCGCCGGGGATCAGGAGCCGCCGCCCAGCACGCAGAGCAGGGCGGTGCGTACGGCAGCGTCGCGGATCGGCGGGCTGCCCATCCATTGGCCTGGGTACATGGCCTCGGGGTCGCTCAGGAAGGCGTCGAGCTTGTCGCGCGTCCAGACATCGCCGTTGTCGCGGGCGGCGCGTAGGGCCGGCGAATAGTCGAACGCCGGATCGCCGGCCACGGGCCGGCCGATCACACCCACCAGCTGCGGTCCTGGCCTTTGGCCGGCATCGGTCGCCAGCGCATGACACGCCTGGCACGGCGCGAAAGCCTGTCGCGCGCAGTCCTGGGCGAGCGCGCCGTCCGATACGACAAACACAACGGCCGCGGCCAGCCAGGCTCGCATGGCTCAGGCCAGCGGTTTGTCGATGACGACGATGCGGTTGGTCCCTGACTCGCCGCCCCAGGCTTCGCCGGGCCGGCCGGCCATCTGGCGCACGTTGGCGCCCGGCTTGTCCGACGGGAAGGAGAGGAAGGTCTCGGTCGGCGGATCGAAGCGCACGATGGCGTTGGCGGCGAAATCGGTCAGCCATATCGCGTCGCGATCATCGACATAGACCGAATAGCAGCGCGGCCGCTCGCCGGGCAGCTTCCAGGTCTTCCAGCTGCCATCCTTGGGATCGTGCCGGGACACGTGGCCGCTGTTCCATTCGCTGATCCAGAGCCGGCCCTGGCTGTCGGACCACACGCGGCGTGCGCCCTGTTGCGGCGTCGGCGGCTCGACCACGCGCGGCGTGCCCGAGGCGAGATCGATCTGGGCGAGGTAGTTGCCGGCCAGCGAGACGTACCAGATGGTGCCCTGCGGCGTGCGTGTGATGCCGTAGGGGCCATAGCCGCGCGGCGCGTCCCACACCTGCATCCGTTCGCTCGCCGGCTCGAAGCGGCCGATCACACCGCCCTGGCCGGTGAACCACAGGATGCCGCTGGTATCGAAAACCAGCGTGTTGAGGTTGCTGCTGGGCTTGTCGGCTGGCAGCTTCCACAGCTGCACGCGATGATCGCGATGATCGACGCGGGCGATCGCGTTCTGGCCGCCCTCGGTTACCCAGGCCGCACCATCGGGTCCGACCACCACACCGTGCGGCGCCGCGTTGGTGCCCAGCGAAATCACCTTGAGCCCGCCATCGCGCGGATCGAGCAGGTTCAGGGTGCCGTCGCGCTGGCCGCAGAACCATACCGTGCCATCGCTGTTGCAGGCCACGTCGCGCGAGCCGGAACCGGCGCGCACGCCAAAGGTGCGAATGCGATAGCCATGCTGCTCGCGGGTTTCGACGGCAGCGCGCGCCGGCGCGGTGACAAGCGCTGGCATGGCCAGCGCGCCGGCCGACAGGGCGATGAGTTGACGTCGCTGCATCAAAACCTCCCTGGGAAAGGGCTCACAGGCCCGAGTATGCGTCCAATCCAGAGGTGAGCCCGATCACATGCCGGTCATGTCAGAGCGGCTATGTCGCAAAAGTTCTTTCCATGGGTTGAATGAAGACGCCACTATTCAGCCGGGCGCTGACGCTGCAGCGAAGAGCGGCCGGCCGCCCTTTCGTGGACTTTTCCCTGTCATGTGTGCCTGCCACTGTTGGTGCCTGTCGCCATCGAGGCTGGGCCGCATCCTTTGATCAACGGAGCCCGCTGCCATGTCCACCGCCGACCCCAACCGCGTGATCCTGACCGGCGAGAACCCGTTCATTCGGCTGAGTGCCAAGGACGGTGACGCCAACACCACCGACGCCAGTTTCTGGCGCATCCTGTTCTGCCCGGCCGGCCCGGGGCATGTGCTCTACCTCAAGAGCGAACTGACCGAGAACCGCTGGCGGATCTATTCCGACAACATCGCCATGGCGCGTTGGTTGCAGAAGACGGTGCAGGGCATGCTCAACGCCGAGTTGCTGGACACGACTATTCCTGTCACGGACGCGACGTTCAGCAAGTCGGGCGATCCGCACTATTTCTGGACCGAGCGGCTCTCGGCGCCCGGCGAGGAGATCGCGCTGACCTGGCATGAGATTGGCGATCCGCTGCTGATCCACACACAGCCCAACGCCACGCCGGGGCGGCCCTACGGTGTGTGCACCGTTCTCATTCCGTCGCTGGCCGCTCGCCTGTCGCGCAACGGTGTCGATGCCAAGGGCAGTCCTTGGGCGCGTGAGCGTGAGGGCCGCCCGTTCAGCACGTGTGCGCTGGCGTTCTCCGAAAGTTGGACCGAGGTGCGCTGACGCCGGCACGGCGGGAGGAGCCGCGTGCCGCGCACCGGTCGGGGCACGCGAGCATCCTCTTCATTCGAAAATTGAATGGTGTTCGTTCTTCACATTGCAATTTGCAAAGCGAACAAGAAGCTCTAGAGTTGTCGGTACCCCTCTCCGGCGTCGATATGTGCGCTCGATCGCCGGCAATACAGTCAACGTCCTTTTCCGTGTGTGGTGTACGTTGATCCGACGGGGTGGATCATGCGTGCTTTTTTTTCGTTCGGCGCCGTGGGTTACGCCGCGGCAAGGCCGCTATGGGCGGCATCGGTCATCACCTGGACACGCGAGCACTGGCCGCCGTGACATCCTGCCCGTCACGGCCTGCACGCGCGCCGGATCGTGTGACTGACAGTCTCCCAAGCTGTTAGTCCCGGCGAGCCTTGGTGTTACCACCGGGATATTCCCGCCGCACGGACGACAACGATGGCAAATCTTCAGCGAACCGAAGCGCGGCGCGCCCTTTCTGAATTTGTTCGCGAGCGCCGTATGCGGACAAAGCCGCAGGATGTGGGATTGCCGGCAGGCTCGCGCCGTCGCACGCCCGGCCTGCGCCGCGAGGAAGTCGCCCAGCTCTCGGGGGTCAGCGTTACGTGGTACACTTGGTTCGAGCAGGGCCGTGACATCCAGGTGTCGTCTGCCTTTCTGGAACGTGTTTCTACCGCGCTGCGCCTGGATCCGGCGGAGCGGGATGTGCTGTTCGACCTGGCACAGCA
>Ga0187894_10001156_pt1 | contig 34821 bp, 33 predicted proteins | sample GBC1701081metaG_FD_136650 | JGI IMG/M metagenome (GOLD analysis project Ga0187894, IMG submission 136650) | White microbial mat communities from a lava cave in the Kipuka Kanohina Cave System on the Island of Hawaii, USA - GBC170108-1 metaG ...
ACGAACCTGACGCTCGACCACCTGGATTTTCACGGCGACATGGCGGCGTACGAGGCGGCGAAGCGACGCCTTTTCCTCGAGCTGCTCCCCGCGGGGGGCAAGCCCGACCCGGTGGCGATCGTGAACGTCGACGACGCGGCCGGCGCGCGGCTCGCCGCCGCGGTACGCACGCGTTGCGTGACCTTCGGCCGCACGTCCGCGGCCGAGGTGCGGCCCGAGGACGTCGAGAGCACGCTCGCCGGGACCCGCGGGACGCTCGTGCTCGGCGCGCGCCGGTTGCCGTTCACGAGCGCGCTCGTCGGTACGCCGCACGTCGAGAACATCGCCGCCGCGGCCGCGACCGCGTGGGCGCTCGGCGTCGACGACGAGGCCATCGCGGCAGGCGTCGCCGCCACCGCGCCGCCCGCGGGTCGCGTCGAGCGCCTGGCCGGCCCCGGCTTCACCGTCGTCGTCGACTACGCGCACACGCCCGACGCGCTCGAGCGCCTGCTGGACGCCATGCGACCCCTGACGCCCGGCGCGCTCATCACGGTCTTCGGCTGCGGCGGTGATCGCGACCGCCGGAAGCGCCCCATCATGGGCGAAGCGGCGGCTCGGCGCTCGGACGTCGTGATCCTCACCTCCGACAACCCGCGCACCGAGGATCCAGCCGGGATCCTCGCGGACATCGAGCCTGGCATCCGCAAGGGCGGCCTCGCGCCCCTCATCGGGTCGACGGCGGCGGGACGCGGGTATCGCGTCGAGCCCGACCGCCCGCGCGCGATCGACCTCGCGATCGACCTCGCGCGCCCGGGCGATCTCGTCGTCGTCGCCGGCAAGGGCCACGAGGACTACCAGATCATCGGCGCCGTGAAGCACCACTTGGACGATCGCGAAGAGGTGCGCCGCGCGCTCGCGAGGCGCGGCGCATGAGCGGGGGCACCGAGCGGCTCGCGGCCGGCGCGACGTTCACGCTCGCCGACGTGCTCGCGGCGACGGGCGGCGAGCTCGCGCGGCTCGGCGGGGCGGTCGACGTGCGCGGCCTCACGACCGACACGCGGACGCTCGAGCCCGGGGAGCTGTTCGTGGCCGTGCGTGGCGACGCGCACGACGGTCACGCATTCCTCGGAGAGGCGGAGCGCCGGGGCGCCGGCGCGGTCCTGGTCGAGCGGGGGACCGATCTCGGCGACCTCCGCTGCACCGTGATCGTCGTCCGCGAAACACTCGCCGCGCTCGGCGACGTGGCGGCGCTGCACCGCCGGCGCCATCCGATCCCGCTCCTCGCCGTCGCCGGCAGCAACGGCAAGACGACCACGAAGGAGATGCTGGCGACGATCCTGTGCCTCGCCTACGGCGAGGCGCACGTGGTCGCGACACGCGGCTCGCAGAACAACCTGGTGGGCCTGCCGTTGACGCTCTTGCGACTCGGGACCGAAACCCGCGTCGCCGTGCTCGAGATCGGCATGAACGCACCCGGCGAGGTCTGGCGCCTGGCCGAGATCGCCCAGCCCGACGTCGGCCTCATCACCTGCATCGCCGAGGAGCATCTGCAGGGCGTGGGATCGATCCGGGGCGCAGCCGAGGCGAACGCCGAGCTCTACCGCCGCCTGCGCCCGACCGGCACGGCCGTCGTCAACGCCGACGACCCATGGGTACGGGCCGTCTCGGGGACGTTTGCCGGGCGACGTGTGCTGTTCGGGGACGGCGGCGCGGTGCGAGCCCGCGACGTCGTCGACGACGGCGTCGGCGGTACGCGCTTCGTGCTCGACGCGTCCGGCGAGACACGGCCCGTCCAGCTCCGTGTCGCGGGACGGCACAACGTCTCCAATGCCCTCGCCGCGACGGCCGCAGCGCGCGCGGTCGGCGTGCCCCTCGAGACGATCGCCGCCGGGCTCGAGCGCTTCGAGGCGCCGACGATGCGGATGCAGGTCGTGCAGCTCGCGTCGGGCGTGACGGTGCTGAACGACTGCTACAACGCGAACCCGGGCTCGATGGCGGCGGCTCTGCAGACCCTGGGGGCGAGCCGAGCTGCGCGGCGGATCGCGGCCCTCGGCGAGATGCTGGAGCTCGGGCCCGGTACCGCCGCTGCGCACCGCGAGCTCGGGACCCGTGCCGCCGCAGCGGGGCTCGACCTCCTCGTGCTCGTCGGCACGCACGCCGAGCGCGTGCGCGAGGGTGCGCTCGCCGGCGGGCTCACCCCCGAGCGGATCGTGATCGCGGACGGCCACGAGGGCATGGCGCGCGACCTCACGGCGATCCTGCGCGACGGTGACCTTCTCCTCTTGAAGGGATCGCGCGGCGCGGCGCTCGAACGCGTGTTGCGCGCGCTGCAGGCGGAGCCGGGGGGGTGATGCTGTACCTCATCCTCTACAACCTGCGCGGCGTGTTCGAGCCGCTGAACGTCTTCAAGTACATCACCTTCCGCACGCTGCTGGCCGCGCTCACCGCGCTCGTCGTGTCGCTCTTGGTCGGGCCGTGGCTCATCCGCCGCCTGACCGAGCTGCAGATCGGCCAGGCGATCCGAGACGACGGCCCGCAGACGCACGCGAAGAAGGCCGGCACGCCCACCATGGGCGGGACGCTCATCATCTTCTCGCTCTCGCTGGCGACCCTGCTCCTCGCCGACATCCGCTCGTGGTACGTCTGGCTGGCGCTCCTGGTGACGCTCTCGAATGGGCTCATCGGCTTCTTCGACGACCGCGCCAAGGTGCGGCGCGGGAACTCGAAAGGCCTCCCGGGTCGCGCGCGGCTCTTCGCCGAGTTCGTGATCGGGGCCATTGCCTCGACGGCGATCTTCCTGTGGTCCGAGCACGGCGGCCAGGTGACGATGCCGTTCTTCAAGACGCTCCACCCCGACCTCGGATGGTTCTACATCCCGTTTGGCGCGTTCATCATCGCGGGCGCGGCGAACGCGGTGAACCTGACCGACGGGCTCGACGGCCTCGCCATCGGGCCGGTCATGATCGCGGCCAGCACCTACGTCGTGTTCGCGTACGTCGCCGGCAACGCGCGGTTCGCCGAATACCTGCAGATCCCGCACGTCGTCGGCGCGGGCGAGCTCGCCGTCTTCTGCGGCGCCCTCGCGGCCGCCGGGCTCGGCTTCCTGTGGTTCAACGCCTACCCGGCGCAGATGTTCATGGGCGACGTGGGATCGCTCGCGATCGGATCGGCGCTCGGCGTCGCGGCCCTCATCACCCGGCAGGAGCTGGTCCTGGTCCTGGTGGGCTTCGTCTTCGTGGTCGAGACGCTCTCGGTGGTGGGGCAGGTTGCGTCGTTCAAGCTGCGGCGCAAGCGCATCCTCCGCATGGCTCCCATCCACCATCACTTCGAGCTCCTCGGCTGGCCCGAGCCGCAGATCATCGTCCGCTTCTGGATCGTGTCGATCGTGTGCGCGCTCGTCGCCCTCTCCACCCTGAAGCTGCGGTGACGGCCATGGCGGAGCGCGTCCTCGTCGTCGGGTACGGGCGCACGGGGCAGGCGGTCGCCCGCGTGCTGGCGGCACGCGGCATGCGGGTTCGCGCGGCCGACGCGCGCGACGGCGCGGCCCTCGGTGCCGGCGCGCCGCCGCCCGGGGTCGAGCTGTGCACCGGGGCCGACGGCCCGGAGCTGCTGGACGGGGTCGACCTCGTGGTCCCGAGCCCGGGTGTGCCGGGTCGCGCCCCCGTGCTCCTCGAAGCGGTGCGGCGCCGCATTCCCGTGCGCAGCGAGATCGAGGTGGCGGCGCGTGCACTCGCGTGCCCGATCGTCGGCATCACGGGGACCAACGGCAAGAGCACCACGACGACGCTCGTCGGGCTCGCGCTCGGCAATGCGGGCCGGCGCGTGTTCACGGGCGGCAACCTCGGGACGCCCCTCATCGCGGCGCTCGAAGCGCCCGCCTACGACGTGTGCGTCGCCGAGGTCTCGAGCTTCCAGCTCGAATGGGTCGAGACCTTCCGCCCGCGGGTCGCGTGCCTTTTGAACGTCACCGACGATCACCTGGATCGCCACCCGACGTTCGTCGAATACCGCGATACGAAGGCACGGCTCTTCGCCGCGCAGGTCGCCGACGACTGGGCGGTCTTGAACCGTGACGACCCCGCCGTGATCGAGGTCGCACCGCGCCTGCGTGCGCGCATCGTGACGTTCGGGACGACGCCGCATCCCTCGGGGACGTCGATCGAGGATGGCGCGGTCGTGCTCCGGCTCGAGGGCGCACCGGCGGAGCGCTATGATCTCTCGCGCACGCGGCTCACCGGACGCCACAACGTCGACAACATCCTCGCCGCGGTCGCGACCGCACGCCTGGCGGGTGCTTCGCCGACGGCGGTGCAGCAGGCGATCGACGGCATGACGCCGCTCGCGCATCGGCTGACGCTCGTCGCCGAGCGCCGCGGCGTGCGCTGGTACGACGACTCGAAGGCGACGAACGTGGGCGCGGCAGTGCGGAGCCTCGAATCGTTCGACGGCCACGTCGTGCTGCTCGCAGGCGGCGTCGACAAGGGCGGCAGCTACACGCCGCTCGCGACCGCGGCGCGCGGCCGCGTGCGCCGGGCGTTCGTGTTCGGGACGGCGCGGGACCAGATCGCGGCGGCGCTCGCCACGGCCGGCGTCCCGGTGGATGCGGTGGCGACGCTCGCCGCCGCCGTCGCGGCGTCGAACGCGTGCGCGGAGCCCGGCGACACGGTGCTGCTCGCGCCCGCGTGCTCGAGCTTCGATCAGTTCACCGACTACGCGGAGCGGGGGCGGGCGTTCGCCGCGGCGGTCGAGGCGTTGGAGTAGGAGGAGGAGAGGACATGACGGGAGCCGAGACACTGAACGCCGCCGCGGGTCCGCGGCCGACCTTCCGCGGTCCGCTCGCCAATCAGCGCCCGCGCCTGGTGGTGAACTTCGGGCCGGACCCGTGGCTGCTCCTGAGCGTCGCGTCGCTCGTCGGGCTCGGCGCGGTGATGGTCTTCAACGTCTCGTACTTCTTCGGCCAGACGACGACCGGCGACCCGATGCATTTCTTTCGCAAACACGTCATCTCGATCGCGCTCGGGATCGTGGCGGCAGCGATCACGTCGCGCGTGCCGTCCGAGCGCTATCGCCGGCTCGCCTACCCGCTGCTCGCCGTCGCCGTCGCGCTCATGCTGGCCGTGCTGATTCCCGGGATCGGCGCCAGGCGAGGCGGCGCGCAGCGCTGGTTTCCGCTCGGCCCGCTGTCGTTCCAGCCGTCGGAGGTCGCGAAGTTCGCCGTCGTCCTGTACCTCGCGTGCTCGCTCGTGCGCAAGGGCGAGCGTGTGAAGGAGTTCCAGTTCGGGGTCCTTCCGCACTGCATCGTGGTCGGTGTCGTCGCGGGCCTCTCGCTGCTCGAGCCCGACTTCGGTACGGCGGCGCTCGTGATCGCGATCCTGGCCCTCATGCTGCTCGTCGGCGGCGCCCGCTTCCGGCACCTCGCGCTGCTCGGGAGCGTCGCGCTCCCCGGCCTCGCCTGGGTCGTCATCGTGGAGCCCTATCGCCTGACCCGCTTTCTCACCTTCCTCGACTACACGAAGGATCCGCAGGGCTTGGGCTTCCAGCTCCAGCAGTCGCTCATCGCCTTCGGGTCGGGCGGCGTGTCGGGCGTCGGCCTCGGGCAGAGCGAACAGAAGATGTTCTTCCTTCCCGCCGCGCACACGGACTTCATCTTCTCGGTCATCGGCGAAGAGTTCGGCCTCGTCGGCGCGTGCGTGGTCGTGCTGCTGTTCGTGGTGGTCGGCGCGCGCGGGCTTCGGATCGCCGCCCGGCATCCCGATCCGTTCGCGAGCCTGCTCGCCTTCGGGACGACCGTGCTGATCGTGCTGCAGGGCGTCCTCAACATCGGCGTCGTGCTCGGCTGCCTGCCCACGAAGGGGCTGGCGCTCCCGTTCATCTCCTACGGCGGATCGGCGATGATGATCGTGCTGGGCGAGGTGGGCGTCCTGCTGGCGCTGGCGCGCGAGGCCGGATGACCGCGCCCGTCCGCCCCGGGATCGTCATCGCGGGCGGCGGTACGGGCGGGCATCTCTTCCCCGGCATCGCGCTCGCCGAAGCCCTGCGCGCGCGGGGTCGGACGGTGACGTTCGTCGGCACACAGGCCGGCATCGAGGTCCGCGCCGTGCCCGCCGCCGGCTTTCCGTTGCGGCTCGTAGCTGGTGCGCAGGTCCGCGGCGGCGGCGTCGTACGAGGGCTGCGGGGCCTCGCCGCGACGGCGCGCGGCATCGCTGCGGCGCGCAGGCTCCTCCTCGAGCTGCGACCGTCGGTCGTCGTCGGCGTCGGCGGCTACGCGTCGGTGGCGATGGTGGTCGCAGCGCGGCTGCGGCGAACCCCGGTCGTCCTGCTCGAGCAGAACACGATCCCCGGCGTCGCGAGCCGCACGCTCGGCCGCATCGCGCAGCGGGTCTGCCTCGGGTTCGCGGAGGCCGCGTCCTTCTTCCCGGAGGGCCGATGGATCCACACCGGCAATCCCGTGCGCCAGCGCGTGCTCGACACGCCTGCCGTCCCGGGAACGACGCCGGGGCTTCTCGTTTTCGGCGGCAGCCAGGGTGCACATCGGCTGAACGAAGCCGCCGTCGATGCGATCGGGCGCCTCGGCGGCCGCGTGCCCGGCCTTCGCATCCACCATCAGACCGGGACGGCCGACTACGAGGCGGTCGTCGCGGGGTACCGCCGCCTCGGGATCGCGCCGAAGGTCGAGCCCTTCGTGGACGACATGGGCGCGGCCTATGCGGCGGCGGACCTGGTGGTCGCCAGGGCGGGCGCCATGAGCTGCGCGGAGATCACCGCTCGAGGCCTGCCTTCGATCCTCGTGCCCTACCCCTATGCGGCCGACGACCACCAGCGACACAACGCTGCGGTGCTGGTTCGCGCCGGGGCGGCCGAGATGATTGTCGACGCCGAGGTAGACGGCGAACGATTGGCGAACGTCCTTTGCCGTCTGCTCGGCGACTCCGCCGCGCGCGCCACCATGGTGGCCGCGGCGCGCGCCGCCGGCCGTCCCGACGCCGCCCTGCGCGTCGCCGACGTCTGCGCCTCGGTCGAAAGCCCCGCGTCCCCTTGAAGACGCCATACCGCTTCTGTAATGCACACCCATCGTGGCCGGGCTGGCTGGGTGGACAGGGTGGCCGCTTAGGTCGCTGTATGGGACGAACGTCATGAACGGTGGGCCCAGGCGCCGTGTGCACTTCGTCGGCATCGGCGGCATCGGCATGAGCGGCATCGCGGAGGTGCTGCTGACGCTCGGCTATGGCGTGTCGGGCTCCGATCTCGCCGAGAGCGAGACCACGCGGCGGCTCGAGCGGCTCGGCGCCCGGATCAGCGTCGGGGCGCACGAGGGAACACACATCGACGAGGACGTCGACGTCCTCGTCATCTCGTCCGCCGTGACCTTCTCGAACCCGGAGGTCGTGCGGGCGCGCGAGCTGAAGATCCCCGTCATCCCGCGCGCCGAGATGCTGGCCGAGCTGATGCGCATGAAGACCGGCCTTGCCATTGCCGGCACGCACGGGAAGACGACCACCACCTCGCTGGTCGCCGCCGTGCTGCGCGAGGCGGGTCGCGATCCGACGGTCGTCGTCGGCGGCAAGGTGCGCACGCTGGGCACGAACGCGCGCCTGGGTCAGGGCGAGTTCCTGGTCGCCGAGGCCGACGAGAGCGACGGCAGCTTCCTCATGCTCTCGCCGATCTACGCGATCGTCACCAACATCGACCCCGAGCACCTCGACTACTTCGGCGACATGGAGAAGGTGAAGGCGGCCTATCTCCAGTTCGTGCAGCGCGTGCCGTTCTACGGGCTCGCGGTGGTCTGCATCGACAACGTCAACGTCCGCGCGATGCTGCCGAAGATGAACAAGCGCTACGTCACCTACGGCACCTCGAGCGACGCCGACTGGCAGGTACGCGACTTGCGCGTGGAGGGCATGGAGACCCTCTTCGAGGTGTGGCGCGGAGACCGCCGGCTCGGGCCGGTGCGCCTCCACATGCCGGGCCGCCACTACGCGCTCAACGCCCTCGCGGCGATCGCCGTCGCCGACGACCTCGGCATTCCGTGGCGCATCGCCGCCCACGCGCTCGAAGAGTTCGGCGGCGTGCACCGGCGGTTCGAGGTCCGCGGCGAGGAGCGCGAGATCCTGGTCATCGACGACTACGGGCATCACCCCGAGGAGATCCGCGCCACGCTGCGCGCGGCGCGCGAGGGGTTCGCGCGCCGCCTGGTCGTGGCCTTCCAGCCGCACCGCTACACGCGCACGCGCGACCTCTTCGACGACTTCCTGTCCGTGTTCGACGACGCCGACGTGCTCCTGCTGACGGAGATCTACGCCGCCGGCGAGGACCGCATCGACGGGGTCACGGGCGAGAACCTCTATCAGGCGCTGAAGCGCCGTGGGCACCTCGACGTCCGTTTCGTGCCGGGCCGCGACCGGCTCGCCGAGATGCTCCTCGAGATCGTGCGGCCGGGCGACCTCGTGCTGACGCTCGGCGCGGGCGATGTCCACAAGAGCGGCGACGAGCTCCTGGGGCTGCTGCGCGCCGGCGCGTCCATCCCGGCGGTGCACTGAGCGCATGACCGTCGATCCCGCGCTCGTCCGTGCTCTCGATGCCGCCGTCCCCGGACGCGTTCGGACGAACGAGCCGCTGGCGCGCTACACCTCGTTTCGCATCGGCGGCCCCGCCGACGTGCTCGTGTCGCCCGACACGGCCGAGGAGCTCGGCGCCGTGCTGCGGCTCGCAGCGGAGCACGGCGTTGCGCCGACGATGCTGGGCGGCGGATCGAACATGCTGGTCGGCGACGGCGGCATCCGCGGCGTCGTCGTGAGGCTCGGCGCGGGATTCCGGCACGTCGCGTGGGACGCGCCGTGCGTCGAGGCGGGCGCGGGCGTCCAGCTCGGTCGGCTGGCGCGCGACGCCGCGCAACGCGGCCTGGGCGGGCTCGAGTACGCCGAGGGGATTCCGGGCACGGTCGGCGGTGCGCTCTTCATGAACGCTGGCGCCTACGGTGGCGAGATCGCCGATGCCGTCGACGAGATCGAAACGGTCGACGCGAGCGGACGCGTCCGCCGCCTCGGTCGCGACGAGCTCGCCTTCACCTACCGCCGCACGGCGCTGCCGGTGGGCGTGGTCGTTTCGGCGGTCCGCTTCCGGCTGCGCGTCGAGGCCGTCGAGCGCGTGCGCGCTCGGATGGAGGAGGCGCGCGCGCGGCGGACGGCGGGCCAGCCGCACGGCTCGGCGAACGCGGGCTCGATCTTCAAGAACCCGCCCGGCGACTACGCCGGGCGGCTCGTCGAAGCCGCGGGATTGAAAGGGGTACGGATCGGTGGGGCGCGCGTCTCGGACGCGCACGCGAACTTCATCGTGAACGACGGCGCGGCGCGTGCCGCGGACGTGCAGGCGTTGATGCAGCAGGCCCAGCGGGTGGTCTGGGAGCGGAGTGGGGTATGGCTGGAGCCCGAGGTTCGACTGATCGGCAGCTGGTGAGGCGCAAGGGCGGACGGCGCCGTCAGGCGCGTCCGGGCCCTCGCGTGACGATCGACCCGGCGCGGGTCCGGCTCGCCCTGCGTTGGACCCTGGGCGCCGCCGTCCTCGCGGGCGCGGGCTTCCTGGGTCTCCCCTACGCGCGCGAGATCGCGCGCACGCATCCGTACTTCGCGGTGCGCGAGGTCGCCGTCCGCCACCGCGGGAAGCTGGGCGATGAGGCGCTCCGGTCACTCTCCGGCATCGAGCCCGGCGTGAACATCTGGGACGTCGACGTGGAGGACGCGGAGACGCGGCTCCTCACCCTCGGCTGGGTGCGGTCCGCGCTCGTGCGGCGCGAGCTGCCGAACCGCGTCGTGATCCAGGTGCGCGAGCACCGGCCGGTCGCCATCCTCGCGGTGGCGGACGAAGAGCCCGGGCTCTACTACCTGGCGGCCAACGGCCGGATCTTCGCGCCGGTCGTCGTCGGCGCGACCTACGACCTGCCCTACGTGACGGGGCTCGGCCGCGCGGATCTCGCCGGCAGTGAGGCGTTCGGCCCGCGCGCCGTGCGGCGCGCGCTGGCGCTCCTGCGGCACGCCGAGCGCTACCCGCAGATCGGGGTCGCCTCGGAGGTACACGTCGATCGCACGCGCGGGCTCACGCTGATGCCCATGCGGCCGGCGTTGCCGATCGACATCGGCTGGGGCGAGTACGACGTGAAGCTCGCCCGCCTGGCCGAGGTGCTGCCGCGCTGGGCGGGACGCGAAGGGGAGCTCCGCCGCGTCAGCTGTCTCTTCGAGGACGAGGTGATCCTGCGCACGCGGCCCGCCGCGCGCGCTCCGAAGCGGGAACCGAAGGCGGGCACGAGAACGACACCGAAGACCGGCACCAGGGGTGCACGGGTGGCGACGGGGGCGTGATGAGGATGGCGAAACGGAATCCGGTCGTGGTGGGTCTCGACATCGGGACGTACAAGATCGGTGTCATCGTGGCCGAGGTGAACGACGACGGCGTCGAGATCACCGGCATCGGCACGGCCGCGTCGAGCGGCCTCAAGAAGGGCACGGTCGTCAACATCGAGTCGACCGTCGAGGCGATCCGCAAGGCCGTGGACGAAGCCGAGCTGATGGCGGGGTGCGAGATCCGGAGCGTCGTCGCGGGCTCGGCCGGGAGCCACATCAAGGGCTTCAACAGCCACGGCGTCGTGGCGGTGAAGAAGCGCGAGGTCGAGACGGACGACGTCGACCGGTCGGTCGAGGCGGCGCGCGCGGTCGCGCTCCCGACGGACCGCGAGGTCCTGCACGTCCTGCCGCAGGAGTTCATCGTCGACGACCAGGACGGCATCAAGGAGCCGGTCGGGATGGCCGGGGTGCGTCTGGAGGCGCGCGTCCACATCGTCACCGGGGCCATCAGCTCGGGACAGAACCTCGTCAAGTGCTGCAACCGCTCGGGACTCGTGGTGCAGGACGTGCTCGGCGGGCCGCTCGCGGCGGCCGAGGCCGTGCTCACGCCCGAGGAGCGCGAGCTCGGCGTGCTGCTGATCGACATCGGCGCCGGGACGACCTCGCTCACGGTCGTGCACAACGACGCCATCCGCCACACCGCGGTGCTGCCGGTCGGCGGCGGGCACGTCACCAACGACCTCGCGGCGGCGCTGCGCACGCCGTTCTCGGAGGCGGAGCGTTTGAAGCAGCGCTGCGGCTCCGCGGTCGCCACGGCGGGCGCGAACGACCTCGCGATCGAGGTGCCGGGCATCGGCGGACGGCCGGCGCAGAAGCTTTCGCCGCGCGCGCTCGCGATGGTGATCGAGCCGCGCGCGGAAGAGATGCTCGCGCTCGTGCGCGGCGAGATCGAGCGCGCGGGATGCGACGGTCTGCTCACGTCCGGCGTCGTGCTGACCGGCGGCGGCGCGGTGCTGACGGGCATGACCGAGCTCGCGGAGCGCGTTTTCCGGACGCCGGTGCGGCTCGGATTGCCGCTCCATCTCTCCGGTTTGGTTGACGTCGTCGCGAGCCCAATGTATGCGACTGCCGTCGGCCTCGTGCTGCACGGACTCAAGCGGTACGCGCAACCGGGCGGGCGGAAGGGTAGTGTGGTGCAGGGGTCGATCGAGCGAGCTCGGCACCGGATGGTGGAGTGGCTGCGGGAGTTCTTCTAGACGAGGTGCAGTTCGCATCGGCGGGGGCGCCGGGAGGTGGTGGATGATCGAGTACGTCGAGCCCAGTGAGGGTGCCCGCATCAAGGTGGTGGGGGTCGGGGGAGGCGGAGGCAACGCGGTCAACACCATGATCGCGGCGGGGCTCCCCGGCGTCGACTTCATCGCCGCCAACACCGACGCGCAGGCGCTGCGCGCGAACCTCGCCACCGTGAAGATGCAGCTCGGCGAGAAGCTGACGCGCGGTCTCGGCGCCGGCGGCAAGCCGATCGTCGGCAGGCAGGCGGCCGAGGAGGACCTCGAGCGCATCCGCCAGTACGTCGAGGGTGCCGACATGGTGTTCGTGACCGCCGGCATGGGCGGCGGAACGGGTACGGGCGCCGCGCCCATCGTGGCGCGCATCGCCAAGGAATCGGGCGCGCTCACGGTCGGCGTCGTGACCAAGCCCTTCACGTTCGAGGGTCGCCAGCGCGGCAAGCAGGCGGAAGACGGTCTGCGCGAGCTGAAGGCGAACGTCGACACGCTGATCGCGATCCCGAACCAGCGCCTGCTCTCGGTCGCGGGACGGAACTCCTCGATCCTCGAGACCTTCCGCAAGGCGGACGACGTCCTCTTGCAGGCCGTGCGCGGCATCGCCGATCTCATCACGGTCCACGGCCTCATCAACCTGGACTTCGCCGACGTCCGCGCGATCATGAGCGAGATGGGCATGGCGATGATGGGTGCGGCGCTCGCGTCGGGCGAGAACCGGGCCATCGAAGCCGCCCAGCGCGCGATCTCGAGCCCGCTCCTGGAGGACGTGAAGATCGAGGGCGCGCGCGGCGTGCTCATCAACATCACCGGGGGACCCGATCTAACCCTCCACGAGGTCAACGAGGCCGCGACGCTCATCCAGGAAGAGGCCGACCCGGACGCGAACATCATCTTCGGCGCGGTCATCGACGAGTCCATGGGCGACGAGGTGCGGATCACCGTCATCGCGACGGGATTCGGCGAGCCGGCCGCGAAGCACCACGCGCCTCGGCCAGGGACGGCCGAGACGAGTGGCGCGCGCACGTCGCCCGACGGGCGTCCCGTGCGGCAGGTCGGGCGCATCGTGGACGACGAGCTCGACGTGCCGACGTGGCAGCGTCGCAATCAGGAGCCACCGGTCGCCGGGGCCGATCGGGCGGCGGCGCGACGGTCGAGCGCGGCCGAGCCGCGCGAGCGCGACGACGAGTACGACATCCCGACGTTCCTGCGACGCGGGGCGGAGTAGTACGGCAGCTTGAGGCGATCCGCGGTGGCGACTAAGGTCTGCCCCCGTGGGACGATCCTCGTCGGAGCGGGCTCGACGGCTCGAGGCCGAGCGGCGCCGCTTCGTTGCGGGACCGGGCGGACCGCTGTCGGTGTGCCTCGTGTACCCGAACACGTACCCCGTCGGGATGGCGAACCTGGGCTTCCAGGCCGTCTATCGCCTGCTGGCCGAAGACCCGCGCGTGACGGCCGATCGTGCGTTCCTCCCCGACGGTCCGCGCGACGAGTGGCCGCGCACCCTGCGCTCGTTCGAGCAGGATCGGCCGCTGGCCGACTTCGACGTCGTCGCCTTCTCGCTCTCGTTCGAGACCGACTACATCCACGTGCTCGACTGCCTGCGCCTGGCGGGGCTCCCGCTGTGGCGCGTCGAGCGCCGCAGCGACGCGCCGCTCGTCATGGCCGGCGGGCCGGCGACCTTCCTCAACCCCGAGCCGCTGGCGGAATTCGTCGACCTCTTCCTCATCGGTGAGGCCGAGGAGATGCTTCCCGAGTTCGTCGCCCAGGCGGCCACGAGCGACGGCACCCGTGATGGACGCCTCGCTCGCGCCGAGGAGGTCGCCGGCGCCTATCGGCCCGACCGCTGGGAGCCGCGTTACGGCGCCGACGGCTGCCTGGCGGGTGTGGTTCACGCAGGAGGCGGGACGGGACGCGTCGTGCGCCGCTACGTCGAGCGGCTCGACGGCTTCGCCACGCGCACGGAGATCCTGACCCGCGAGGCGGTCTTCGGTGACATGGCGGTGGTCGAGGCGAGCCGCGGCTGCGAGTGGGGCTGCCGCTTCTGCGCGGCCGGCTTCATGTATCGTCCGGTGCGCTACCGCAGCCCGGGCGCGCTGCGTCCGGAGATCAGCGCCGGGCTCGCCGAGCGCGACACGATCGGCCTCGTGGGCGCGGAGATGGCGAGCCAGCCAGGCATCGCGGCGCTCTGCCAGGAGATCGCCGGCGCGGGCGGCCGCCCGTCGCCGTCGTCCTTGAAGGCGGACCTCATCACGCCGGCCCTCGCCGCGGCGCTCGGCATGGGCGGCAACCGCTCGGTCACCGTGGCGCCCGAAGCAGGATCGGAGCGCATGCGGCGGGTGATCAACAAGAACTTGACCGAAGCCGAGATCCTGCGCGCCGCCGACTGGCTGACGGACGGCGGCGTCGAGGCGCTGAAGCTCTACGTCATGGTGGGGCTCCCGACCGAGACCGACGCCGACGTCGACGGCATCGTCGATCTCGCGCACAACGTCCGGGCGCGTCTCATGGCGGGCGGCAAGCCGAAGGTCGGCCGCATCCTCGTCTCGATCAACCCGTTCGTGCCGAAACCTTGGACGCCCTTCCAGTGGGAGCCGATGGCCGAGATCGGGGAGCTGAAGCGCAAGCTCGCACGCGTGCGACGCGGCCTCTCGGCGATCCCGGCGCTCCAGGTCGAGACCGAGAGCCCGCGCGAGGCGTACCTGCAGACGCTGCTCTCGCGCGGCGACCGTCGCGTGGCGCCGATCCTCGTGCGCCTGCACGAGCGCCCGCAGGCATGGTGGTCGGTCCTGAAGGCCCTGCGCGGCGGGCGCGAGGACCTGGTCGATCCCGACCGCTTCGTGCATCGCGCCTGGGGCGCGGACGAATGCCTGCCGTGGGACTTCGTCGATCACCAGGTGGACAAGCGCTATCTCCTCGCCGAGCGCCGCAAGGCGTACGGCGAGCTGCAGACGCCACCCTGCGATACCCACACCTGCCATTCCTGCGGCGCGTGCTGATCGTGCTGGAGCGGCGATGATCGGCGGCGTCGGCGTCGACCTGTGCGAGATCGGACGCATCCGCCGTGCGCTCACCGGCACGGCCGGGACCCGCTTTCGCGAGCGCGTGTTCACCGCCGACGAGCAGGCGTACTGCGAGGGGCGAGGTCGCGGTCGCTACGAGAGCTATGCAGCACGCTTCGCGGCCAAGGAGGCGGCGATGAAGGTGCTCGGCACGGGCTGGGCGGCCGGCGTCGGGTGGCGGGACGTCGAAGTCGTCCGCGCGCAGGATGCCGCGCCACGCCTTCGCCTCCACGGCGAAGCGGCCCGCATCGCGCGCCGCAAGCGTCTCGTCCGCTGGCATGTGACGCTCTCGCACACGCGGACGACGGCAATCGCGTGGGTGCTCGCCGAAACACGCTCGTAACGCGTCGCACGAGGGCGATCTGCCCCCGAGGGGGGATGGCAGGCTGGGCCGATTCCACCTATCCTGAAGTCCTGTCCATTCATCGGGGAGCTCGGCGCACAGCGCTTTCGCTGGTGCTGGCGGCGTCGCTCGCGATCGCACGCGCGCACGCGGCGGCGCCCGATCCGCTGTTCGACGACGACGAGACGACCGACGTGGCAACGGGCTTCCCCGACCCGATCGAGCCCGTGAACCGCGTCACCTTCGGGTTCAACCAGGGGGTCGACCGCTGGGTGATCGAGCCCGTGACGCGCGTCTACAAATTCTTCGTGCCGGCGCCGGGCCGCCGCGCGATCAAGCGGGTCCTCGTGAACCTCGACTCACCCGTCACGTTCGTGAACGACATGCTGCAGCTGGAGCCGGTGGACGCCTTGGTCACAGCCTCGCGCTTCGTCATCAACACGACGGTGGGCGTCGCCGGGCTCTTCGACGTGGCGGAGTACCTGCACCTGGAGGGACACCAGTCGGACTTCGGACAGACGCTCGCCCTCTCCGGTGTTCCGAGCGGCCCGTACCTGATCCTCCCCGTGCTCGGCCCCACGACGGCACGCGACGGCACCGGCTCCATGGTCGACTTCCTCTTCCGTCCGACGACGTACCTCTTGACGCCCGGCGGCGCGGTGTTCATCACCTCGTTCACGCAGCCGGCCCAGGAGCTGCTGCTGGGCACGCTGGTCCGGGGAAGCACGGAGATCGCCTCTGGCTTCGCGACCCGCGCCGCTGCCGGCGAGGGACTGGCGGCGCTCGAGGCGTCGTCCATCGACTACTACGCCGCGCTCCGGAACGCGTACTACCAGAACCGCCAGGCCCTCATCTGGCGCCGCGGTCCCGACCACGGGCCGCTGGCGCTGACGAGGGAGGCGCTAGGCTCCCTGTCGCTTGGCGCGCCCCGCGGCGAGGTCGGCGATTTTGCCGCGGACCGTGGCAAGCAGCCCCTCGAACCCGTCGCGCTCGAGCACTGAGGTGTAGTCCGAGCGCCGCAGCGCGAGCTCGCTCACCGTGCCCTTCAGGTAGACGTCGACGACCCGCGGCCCCGCGGGTGTGTCGTGCAGACGGTAGTTCAGCTCCACGTCCTCGCCGTTCGGATCGATGACCTTCGAGTGGACGACCGTCGTGTCGTTCTGGTCGGGCTCCTCGGAGAGGACCTCGAACTTCTGCCCCGAGAACTTGTCGAGGTTGCCGGCGTAGTTCGCCGCCGTGAACTCCTTGAAGAGCGCCACCCAACGCGCCTTGTCGGCGTCGGAGAGGGGCTTCCAGAAGCGGCCGATCGACTTCTCGGCCATGAAGGCCACGTCGAACGTCTCGGGGACGACGACCGCGATCTTGTCGAAGCGGCCCTGGTAGCCGAGCGTCTCGGCGTGCTGGAGGGCGTCCATCAGGACGGCGTTGAAGCGCGTGATGACCTTCATTGCCGCGCCGTCGGCGGCCGCCGCCACATGGACGAGGATGCCGAAGGCGAGAGCGCCGAGTGCGCGAATGGGCATCGGTGCTCCCTATCTTCGACCGGTACCCGCTGCAACGACTCAGGCTGCCGGGACGACGTCGTTTGGCGGCTCGCGCCGGGGGAGCAGGATCAGGACGGCGACCGCCCAGATGCCCCCGAGGAAGCCGAGCACGGTCCACAGGTTTCGCGGGTACCCGTTGTTGCGGGCGAAGAGCCGGCACATGATCGCATCGCAGGTCTGGATCACGAAGGTGGTGCCGACCAGCGTCGGCAGGTCGAGGTCGGGATGCACGAACGCGAGCCCGCTCCAGTAGGAGAGCAGCGTCGCGATGCTCACGCGCCTTTCCCTCCGTGCCCGGGGTCTCTATACTTCGCCGGCCTGAGCAAGGAACGCCTACAGAAACTGGCCGAGGAGCTCCTCGCCAACCCGCGCTTCTCGCAGATGTTCATGTCGGCGGTGCAGGCGGGGCTCGAGACCAAGGGTACCATCGATCGCAACATGCAGACGGTGCTCTGGCTGCTCAATGTGCCCTCTCGCGCCGACCTCAACAAGCTCGCGACCAAGCTCGAGGTCCTGCAGGGCAGCCTCACGAACCTGAACCTCAAGGTCGACAAGCTGCTCGCCGACCGTGCCCGTGCCCGGCGCGCACGCCTGCGCAAAGCCGCGGCTGCCGGGGCTCCGCCCCCCGACGTCGACTCCGAGTAACGGGCGGTCTCACGCCGTCTCGCGCCCGCTGCGCAGGGCCGGATCGGGCGCGACGGCCGGCACGAGCAGCGCACCCAGCTCACCCAGCTCCTCCAACGAGGCCGGCGAGGTCGGGAAGAGCGGCACCTCGGCGATCACGGGTGCGCGCGCGGTCGCGAGGAGCGGGGCGAGCGTCGCCGCCTGCCGCTCGGCGAGCGCCTGCAGATCCTCGAAGGCCCGCTGCAGGCGATGCTCGAGCGGCGCGCCGAGCGGAGCGGGGAGGGGCGGCTCCGCCGCGTCACTCCCGAAGAGGCTCTGGGGCAGGGCGCGGTTCACGATCACGCCCTCGATCGCGAGGCCCGCGCGACCGAGGGCGCGCACGAGCGCATCGGTCTCGCTCGCGAGCCGCGGCTCGGGCGCCGTCACGAGCACGAGCGACGTCGCCTCGCCGCGCAGCAGGGCCTGCGTCCCGGCGACGCGGGTGCGGAGCGCCCCCGTCAGCTCCTCGATCGCGGCGATGAACTCGCCGATCTCGGAGACGAGGGTCACGCCGGTGAAGCGCTCGAGGCCGCGCAGGACTCCGGACAGCACGAGATGCGCCAGGCGCGAGCCGGCCGCGGGCAGGATGCTGGTCGGATCCTTCAGGATCGCGAACGCGCGGGAGTCGAGGAGCGCCAGCAGGCGCCGCGGGGCATCGAGGAAGTCGATTGCATGGCGCGCGGGCGGCGTGTCGACGACCAGGAGGTCGTAGCTCCCGTCCTCGGCGAGCCGCTGCACGCTCTCGATCGCCATGTACTCGGCCGTGCCCGCGAGCGAGCCCGAGAGGTTCTGGTACAGGCGATTGTCGAGCACGCGCGCCGCCTGCTCGGGGCTGGTCGCGAGACCGCGCACGAGCTCGTCGAAGGTGTGCTTCACGTCGAGCAGCATCGCGTCGAGGTGCACGCCCCGCCCGAGCGGCACGCGGCGCGGCTTGCCGTCGAGCGTGCCGAGCCCGAGCGCATCCTTCAGCCGCTGTGCGGGATCGACGGTGAGGACGACCGTGCGCCGGCCGCGCCGCGCCGCCTCGACGCCGAGCGCCGCCGCCGTCGTCGTCTTGCCGACGCCACCACTCCCGACGCACACGAGAACGCGGCGCGACTCGATGAGCCCCCCGAGCGTCACGCCGCGAGCCCCGCGGCCTCGGCCAGCTCGGCGGCGAGCTGCGCCACGCCGCCGGGCGCCTCGGGCCCGTCGTAGAGGAAGGGAAGCTGGACGACCTTGGTGCCGAGCGCGCGCCGCAGCTCGGCCAGCTGCGCGGTGGCCTGCGCGCGGCGCGCGATCTCGAAGCGCGCGGCCTCGAGGTACGGATGGCGGGAGGCGGCGAGGTCGCTCGCCATGAGGCGCTCGGCCTCGGCGTGCGTGAAGCGCCGCGCCGGGACCGCGTTCACGATCGGCGGTGCGACCGGCAAGCCGAGCGTGTGCGATAGCTCCTCGTGCAGCTCGATCGTCTCGCGGACGGCGAGCTCCTCGGGCGTCGTCACCGGGACGACGAGCGTCTGCGCCGGATCGCGCAGCCGCCGGTCGAGGGCGCCGAGCGTGTCCGCGATCGGTCCGATGCGCGCGAGCGCCCCGAGCGTTCGCGGCGCCGAGAGCAGCGGGAGCGAGTGCCCGGACGCCGGAGCGTCCACCACGACGACGTCATAGAGCGCCCGCCCGAGCCGTCGCGCGTCGAGCCAGCCGCCGATCTTGTAGAGCACCAGGAATTCGGCGAGCCCCGGCGCGGCGGCGGCGAGGACCTGGAACGACGTGCTCTCGAGCAGCCGGCGCGCGAAGACGCGGATGCGGAGCACCCCCAGCACGAAATCGCCGAGCGCTTCCTCCGGGTCGATCGCGGCGGCCGAGAGCGTCGACGTCAGCCGCACGGGATCGGTCGTGAGCGGCTCCACCGCGTCGAGGAGCGGTCCGAGGCGCGCTTGCCCGACCTCGACCGCGAGCACGCGCCGTCCGGCATCGACCGCCGCGCGTGCGAGCGCCGCCGTCACGGACGTCTTGCCGACCCCGCCCTTGCCGGTGACGACCACCAGACGCTGCGTCTTGAAAGGCAGATGACCAGGCACGGCGCGACATAGCCACCCGACGCCCGGGGTGTCAATTTCCGACGCGCGCCGGCTTGCGTGGACGCAGGCGGCTCGGTAGGCCTTCCCGGATGAGCAAGAACGGCGACTTCCACCGCTTCCAGGGCACACCCGGCTACATCGCCTCCGGTCCGCTCGTCGACGCCGTCAACTGCGCGATCGCGCTCGGCCGCCCGCTCCTTTTGAAGGGCGAGCCCGGCACCGGCAAGACGGTGCTCGCGCGGCACGTCGCCGAAGGGCTCGGCATGCCCATGCTGCAGTGGCACATCAAGTCGACCAGCAAGGCCGTCGAGGGGCTGTACGTGTACGACACCGTGCAGCGGCTGAACGACAGTCGCTTCGGAACGGGCGACGTCTCGGACATCGGCCGCTACATCAAGCTCGGCCCGCTGGGCCAGGCCTTCGCCGCCACGGAGCGCGTCGTGCTCCTCATCGACGAGGTCGACAAGGCCGACCTCGAGTTCCCGAACGACCTCCTGCGCGAGCTCGACGAGATGCGTTTCACGATCATCGAGACGAGCGAGGAGATCGCCGCCGCCGACCGGCCCGTCGTGCTCATCACCTCGAACAACGAGAAGGAGCTGCCCGACGCGTTCCTGCGCCGCTGCATCTTCCACTACATCGAGTTCCCGGACGTGCCGACGATGCGCAAGATCGTCGCCGTGCACCATCCGCACCTGGAGGCGAAGCTGCTCGACCAGGTGCTGATCAAGTTCTACTGGCTGCGCGAGCAGTCGGAGCTGCGCAAGAAGCCGTCCACCTCCGAGCTGGTCGACTGGATCAGCGCCCTCCTGCGCTCGGGCATGACGCCGAAGCAGCTCGAAGACCACCTGCCGTTCGTGGGCGCGCTCCTGAAGAAGGAGCAGGACGTCGACGCCGTCGTCCGCTACGACGCCCAGGGTGGGAAGTTCCCGGCGCGCTGGTCGGACCTGGGGCCACGCTACAACCAGTAGGCCGGATGCGGTTCTCGTACGCCGAGGCGCTCTGCGACCCCGCCCACTACCTGCCGCTCGCGCGCGCGGTCGAGGAGGCCGGGTGGGATTCGTTCATCGTCCCCGACAGCATCTGCTACCCCGAGGTGTCGGACAGCAAGTACCCGTACACCCCGGACGGCAATCGCGAGTTCCTGGACGGCAAGCCGTTCATCGAGCCGTTCACGCTGATTCCCGCCATGGGCGCCGTGACCAAGCGGCTGCGCTTCACCACCTTCGTCGTGAAGCTGCCGATCCGCCAGCCCGTCCTGGTCGCGAAGGCGGCGGCGTCGGTCGCCGTCATGACGAACGACCGCTTCGGCTTCGGCGTCGGCCTCTCGCCGTGGCCGGAGGACTTCGCCGTCACCGGTACCGAGTGGGCGACGCGCGGGCAGCGCATGGACGAGATGATCGCCATCGTGCGCGGGCTCACGCGCGGGGGCTACTTCGCGTTCCACGGGCGCCACTACGACGTCCCGAGCATCAAGATCTGCCCGGTGCCGGCCGAGCCGATCCCGATTCTCATCGGCGGCCACAGCGGGCCCGCGTTGCGGCGGGCCGCGCGGCTCGGCGACGGGTGGATGCACGCGGGCGGCGACCACGAGGCGCTCGAGCGGTACGTTGCGCGGCTCACCGAGCTCCGCCGCGAGCACGGACGCGACCGCGAGCCGTTCGAGATCCACGCGATCTCGCTCTACGCGTACAGCGTAGACGGCGTGCGGCGCCTCGAGGACCTCGGTGTCACCGACGTCATCGTCGGCTTTCGCGATCCGTACCATCAGCCCGACACGCCGCTCGCCGAGAAAATCGACTACCTGCGTCGCTACGCGGACGACGTCATCGCCTCGGTGCGCGGAGGGAGCGCATGATGGGCGCGTACTCCCGCGTGGAGATCCTGGCTGCGTTCGAGCGCTACAAAGAGGCCCGCGACGAGGCGTCGCGCACGGGCGACTGGGGCATCTGGTCCGCCGTCTTCACCGAGGACGCCGAGTACGTCGAGCACGCCTACGGGGACCTCAAGGGCCGCACCGCGATCCGCGAGTGGATCACCGGCGTCATGGCGCCGTTCCCGCGCATGACCTTCCCGCAGGACTGGTGGGTGCTCGACGAGGAACGCGGCGCGATCGTCTTCCAGTGTCAGAACCAGTTCCCGGCGCCGTTCCGGCCGGACGGCACGCCCTTCCAGTTCCCGAACTGGACGCGCATCGTCTATGGAGGCGGCGGGCTCTGGAAGTCCGAAGAGGACGTGTACAATCCGGCGCGTGACGCCCCGCGGGTGTTCAAGGCGTGGATCGAGGCGGGCGGGCGGCTCGAGGCGCGCGAGACGGTGACGATGAAGCACCCCGGAGCCCGCTGACGATGTTTCTCGACCTCTTCTATGGCCTACGCGATGCGGGCGTCCCGGTCGCCGTCCAGGAGTGGCGGACGTTCCTCGAAGCGCTCGAGCAGGGCCTGCACGGCTCGAGCCTGCTGCGCTTCTACCACCTGGGGCGCGCCTGCCTGGTGAAGAGCGAGACCTACTTCGACGCCTACGATCGGGTCTTCGCGCGCGTGTTCAAGGGCGTCGAAGGCGCGCTCGGCGACGACGTCACGGAGAAGATCCTCGACTGGCTCCGCAACGCCAAGGACCTGCCACAGCTCACGCCCGAGCAGCTGGCCGAGCTCCAGCGCCTCACCTCGGACGAGCTCATGCGGCGCTTCCTCGAGACGCTCGCCGAGCAGACCGAGCGCCACGACGGCGGCAACCGCTGGGTCGGCACGGGCGGTCGCTCGCCGTACGGCAACAACGGCACGCATCCCACGGGCATCCGCGTCGGCGGCGAGTCGCGCAGCCGCTCCGCCATGAAGGTGGCCGAGGAGCGGCGGTTCGAGGACTACCGCACCGACGTCGCGCTCGACATGCGTCAGATGCGCGTCGCCTTGAAGCGCCTGCGGCAACTCACGCGCACCGGGCTCCAGAGCGAGCTCGACCTCGACGAGACGATCGACGAGACCTGCAAGAACGCGGGCGAGATCGAGCTCGTGTTCCGCGCGCCGCGCAAGAACGACGTGCGCCTGCTGCTCCTGATGGACGTCGGCGGCACCATGGACCCGCACACCGAGGCCATGAGCCAGCTGCTCACCGCGCTGCACGAGGAGCGCGGGCTGCGCGCCTTCGAGCCGTACTACTTCCACAACTGCGTCTACGATCACGTCTACTCGCGGGCGCGCATGCTGACGGCGGACGCGATCCCGACCGGCGATCTCCTGCGGCGCTTGGATGGGCGCTGGAAGCTCGTCGTCGTCGGCGACGCGGCCATGCATCCGGCCGAGCTGCTCGAGTCGTACGGCAACATCGATCCGCGCCGGCACACCCAGACGCCGGGAATCACGTGGCTGCAGCGTCTGGTCGGGCATTTCGATCGCGCCGTATGGGTCAACCCCGAGCCGCCGAAGGAGTGGGAGTTCGTGCAGACGACGCGGGTCGTCCGGAAGCTCTTCCCGATGTTCCACCTCTCCGTCGACGGCGTCACCGAGGCGGTGCAAGCGCTGGTCGGCGCGCGGGTGTGAGCCGCCGGCGTGCGACGCGTCGCCGTGCTGAGTGCGGTCGTCGGCGGTGCGCTCGTCCTCCTCGGGGTCACGCTCGCCGCGACGGTCGGTCCGGCCGCCCTCACGCGCGGCCGTGCGGCCTACGCGTATCGCGGCCTGCTCGCCAAGGCCGAGCAGCCCGATCCGCCGGGTCGACCGCTGGTCACGTGGCTCGGGGACTCGACGCTCCTGCGCGGCGTGAAGGCGCGGTCCTGGGCCGAGATCGTGGCGGAGCGCGTGCTCACGCCGGCGGCCGTCACGAGCCGGATCGTCGCGTGGGTCGGCCTCGGCCCGTATCACTTCTACTGCCTCATGGGTCCGGTCGTGCGGGCCCGGCCGAGCGTCGTGGTCGTGGTCGCGAACCTGCGCATGTTCGGCGGCCGGGGGTTGCCGTTCGCCGACCTGTGCGGCGCGCTGCCGGGGAGCGAGCTGCCGCACGCGATCGTGCTGCCGTTCGTCGAGCGCGGCGTGACCATGCCGCAACTCTTGCTCTACCGCACGCTCGCCGTGGACGCGGTGTCGCGCGGGGTCTTCCTGCTGGATGGCCTGCGAGCCGGAACGCAGGACGCTTCGCTGTGGGGCGCCCTCGGCCCCGAGCGCACACCCGAGCTCATGGAGGCGCAGGAGCGCCTGCGGCCGATCGCCGAGGCGAGCCTCCTCGGCGAGTACGACACGCCGCTCGCACAACGCCGCGACGCGATGCGCATGCTCGCCGCGGCCCTGCGGCTCGCGAGAACGGCGGGCGTGGAGGTCGTGGTGGTGGCGAGCCCGGTGCCGCGCGACGTCCTCGTCGAGCACGGGCTGTACGACCCCGAGCGCTACGCCGAGCGCATGCTCGCCCTCCGGCAGCTCGTCGAAGCCGGCGGCGGTACGTTCCTGGACCTCCACGACGCGGTCGCACGCTCGGGGTTCAGCGACGACTGGGGGCACTTCGATGCCGACGGAGCAGAACGGGTCGCGAGCCTCGTGGCACCGGTGGTCGCGGCGAAGCTCGGGATCGCGAGGCCGTGATGCCGACGCGGGCGGACCAGGACCTCGAAGCCTTGGGTCGCCTTCGCGGCGGGCCGGTCACGCCGGAGGCGATCGCCCAGCTCCGCACGGCGCTCGCGAGCAAGCACCCCGCCGTCGTCGCGCGCGCGGCGAAGCTCGCGGGTGAGCTCGACGCGGCCGACCTCGAGCCCGATCTCGCGCGCGCGTGCGAGCGGCTCGTCGCGAGCCCGGCGAGGGCCGATCCGGGGTGTCACACCAAGACGGCCATCGTCGTCGCGCTCGACCGTGTCGGGCACCCGGGTGGGCGCGCGTTTCTCGCCGGCGTCCACTTCGTCCAGCGCGAGCCGGTCGCCGGCGGAACGCGCGACACCGCCGGCGACTTTCGCGCCGCCTGCGCGATCGCACTCGCGCAGATGCACCATCCGGCGGCGGTCGACGAGATCGCCGATCTCCTTGCCGACGCCGACGCCGCCGTGCGCGTCATCGCCGCGCGCGCGATCGCCTGCACCGAGAGCGAGCGCGGGGCGCCGCTCCTGCGGATGAAGATCCTCACCGGCGACGGCGAGCCGCAGGTGGTCTCCGAATGTCTCGCCGCGCTCCTCAAGGTGGCGCCGACGGCTTCGCTGCCGTTCTTCGAGCGCCTGCTCGCCGAGGGCGAAGGTCCGCGCTGCGAGGGCGCGGCGATCGCGCTCGGCGAGTCGCGCGCCGAAGCGGCCTTCGAGCTGCTGCGCGCCTGGTGGCAGCGCACGACCCGCCCGCAGACTCGCCGGACGGCGCTCCTCGCCATCGCCATGCAGCGCCGCGAGCCCGCGTTCGCGTTCCTGCTCGCGCTCGTCGCCGAGGGCAACGGACCCGACGCCCGCGACGCGCTCGCGGCTCTCGCCGTGCATCGCGACGACGACGCGCTCCGCCGCAGGGTGCTCGCCGCCGCCGAGCGCGACGACCTCGATCTCGCGAGCGCGCTCGCCGACTTCGTGCCGAAGCGTCCCTGACCCGCTTGCGCGGCGGCCGGGCGCTCCCTATCGTCGCATAGCGTCGATGGTGCTGCGGGGGCAGGGCCGCACGTTCGCGTCACTCGCCGAGGCGATGGCGAAGGCGAACGAGCCGAAGTCGGGCGACGAGCTCGCCGGCCTCGCTGCCGCCGACGGCGCCGAGCGGGTGGCCGCGAAGGCGGCGCTCGCCGACGTCGCGCTGCGCGCCTTCGTCGAGGAGCCGCTCCTCCCGCCGGAGGACGACGAGCTCACGCGCGCGTTCCTCTCCGAGCTCGACGGCGCCGCCTACGGGCGCCTCGCCGGATGGACGGTCGGCGAGCTGCGCGAGCATCTGCTCGCCGAACCGCCGGAGACGCTGGCGGCGCTGCGCCCCGGCCTCCTGCCGGAGATGGCCGCCGCGGTGGCGAAGCTGATGTCGAACCTGGACCTCATGCTGGCGGCGCAGAAGCTGCCGGTCGTCGTCGCCGGGCGCACCACGCTCGGCGAGCTCGGCCGGCTCGCGACGCGCGTGCAGCCGAACCACCCTCGTGACGGCGTCGACGGCGTCCTGGCGAGCACGCTCGAGGGCCTCGCCTACGGCTGCGGCGACGCGGTCATCGGCATCAACCCCGTCGACGACCGCGTCGAGGTCGTGCGACGGCTCGCCGACGCGCTCGCGGAGCTGCGCGAGCGCCTCGCGGTTCCGACCCAGATTTCGGTCCTCGCGCACGCGACCACCCAGATGCGCGCGCTCGAGGACGGCGCGCCGCTCGATCTGCTCTTCCAGTCCGTCGCCGGGACCGCGGCCGGCAATCGCGCGTTCGGCGTCGACCTGGCGCTGCTCGACGATGCCGACGCGATGATCCGCGCGCGCGGTCGCCTGGATGGCCCGGCGCGCTGGTACTTCGAGACGGGGCAGGGCTCCGAGCTGTCGAGCACCGCACACGCGGGTCTCGATCAGCTGACGCTCGAGGCGCGCTGCTACGGGGTCGCGCGGCGTTACCGGCCGCTGCTCGTGAACTCCGTCGTCGGCTTCATCGGTCCCGAATACCTCTGGGACGCGCGGCAGGTGATCCGCGCCGGGCTCGAGGATCACTTCATGGGCAAGCTGATCGGCGTCCCGATGGGCGTCGACGTTTGCTACACGAACCACATGGCGGCCGACCAGAACGACCTCGAGAACCTGGCCGTCCTCCTGGTGGCCGCCGGGTGCAACTACCTCATGGCCGTTCCGATGGGCGACGACTGCATGCTGTCGTACCAGACCTCGTCGTTCCACGACGCCGCGGCGCTGCGCGAGCTGCTCGGGCGCCGTCCCGCGCCCGAGTTCGAGGCGTGGCTCGAAGCGCGCGGCCTCATGGAGCACGGGCGTCTGACGGCGCGCGCCGGCAACGCCGAGGCCCTCCTGTGAGCCTCGACCTGGACCGCGCCCGGCGCACGACGCCGGCGCGTCTCGCGGTCGGTCGCGCCGGCGCGCGGCCGCGGACGTCCACGTGGCTCGCCTTCCAGCGCGACCACGCCACCGCGCGTGACGCCGTCTGGAGCGAGTGGAGCCCGGCCTTCGTCGAACGGCTGCGCGCCCTCGGCTTCGTCGTCGTCGCGTCGAACGCGCCCGATCGCGCGAGCTACGTTCGCCGTCCGCCGCTCGGTCGCACCCTGCCGGAGGCTTCGGTCGCGGAGGTCCGACGCGCGAGCCCGCAGCCACCAGTCGTCCAGGTGGTGCTCTCCGACGGGCTCTCGGCGCGCGCGGCCGAGACGCACTTCGAGCGCGTCCACGCCGGGCTCGACCGCCACCTGGCCGCGCTGGGCTCCGTCGGTGTCCCGGTCGCGGTGCGCGGCGGGCGCGTCGCGGTCGCGGACCAGATCGGCGCCGCTGTCGGCGCCACGCTGGTCGTGCACCTGATCGGCGAGCGGCCCGGGCTCGGATCGGCCGACAGCCTCGGCTGCTACCTGACGTGGCGGCCCGGCCCGGCTACGACCGACGCCGATCGCAAGTGCATCTCGAACATCCGACCGGCCGGGCTCGCGCCCGACGAGGCGGGCGCGACGATCGCCGGCGTCTGCCGCCGCATTCTCGAGCACGGCGGGTCGGGAACGAGCCTCGTGCTCTGAGCGACTACGTCGCCGACCGGAACGTCGCGAGGCGATACACCTCGATCGGACCGTCGCGCAGGACGAGGCTCGCCTGCGTCGCGAGCAACGCCTCGACCTCGGCCATCTGCGCGCGGCTCACGGGGAAGGTGATGTCGACGAGATTGCGGTGGATCACGACGTACTTCAGCCACGGCATGTCGGCGAAGGTCGTGAAGTGACGGAGATAGAGCGGCTGGAGCCCGACCGGAAGCCGCGCCACCGTGCCGTCGAGCAGATATTTCCGGTGCGACGTCTGGTAGAACATGTACAGGCTCGAGAGCTTCGCGAAACCCGAGTTGGCGAGCCCCGCCGGCAGCTCGAGCACGGCGGCCGGCTCGGGATCGTCGCGCACGACGGCATAAGCGTCGGGAACGGTCGCCGCCACGACGGGCGCGCGCAGGTTGGCCGCGTCGAGACGGCCGAGCAGGAGGATCGCGGCCAGCGCACATCCGGTGACGATGGCGCGCATCGCCGGACGGGCAACGCGCACGCGGATTTGTGCGAGCCCGACGGCGGCGAGCACGGCGACCGCGAGATGGGTCGCCGCCACCCAGCGCCACGGCGAGCGGACGAAGCGCACGAGCGGGACGAGACGCAGGACGAGGAAGTAGGGGCCGGGGACGTGGCCCGGCGTCGGGTGGTCGATCGAGAGGCTCGCGGCGGCACGCGGGTCGCCGAGCAGCACCTGGTGCCAGCCGAGGTAGGGGCCGCAGGCCATCAGTGCCGTCGCCATCGCCGCGAGCATCCAGTAGCCGGTTTGCCGCCAGCCAAGCGCGAGCCCGAGCGCGAGCAGGCACAAGGGCGCCGTTCCGAGGTAGAGCACCGTCCAGAACGCCGGGACCTGGGGCGCGAGCCACGGCGGCGAGGCGAAGCCCGCGAGGTAGCCCGAGCCCAGCAGCAGGTGCGCCGCGGGCGGCGGACTCGCCTGCGCCGCTCGCGCGACGCGCGCGAGGAGCCAGAGGCCGGCGGCGACGACGACGGCGACCACCGCCGTCCCCCGCCACCAGGCCTGCGGGAGACCCAATCCGCGCGCCGCTGTGAGCCGCGCCACCGCGTCCAGCGCCAGCATCGCGAGCGCCATCGTGACGTACTCCTGCGACGCGAAGACGAGCGCGGCGACGAGCACGAGGACGAGCACGACGTCGCGCGCGCGCCGGCGGCTGTGCATCCGCCACCACGCCCACAGGAGCGCGGCGACGAGGTACGTGCACGTGAGGTAGATCGTCGGTAGGAACCAGACCATGGCGGTGCTGACGCTCGCGGCGAGGCCGGCCGCGAGCGCCGCCCAGGGATCGCCCGTGACCTCGCGCGCGAGGAGCCCCGTCGCAACGACCACGAGTGCCGGCGCCGCCATCACGAGGACGTTGTGTGCGGTGACGACGCCTCCGGGCAGGAGGAGCTGGAGCGGGACGCTCGCGAGTCCGAGCACCGGCGAGAAGGTGTGGAGCACGAGCGAGATGCCCTGCGGATAGAAGAGGTAGCGCGTGAAGAAGGGGTTCGTGTGGAGATCGACCAGGGCCTCCCGGACCCACCAGAGGTTCCAGACGAACTGGAAGGCATCGAACGAGTCGTCGTCGAGGACCGTCGATGCCGGGTGGAGGGCGAGCGGCCAGGTGAGCGCGAGCGCCACCGCGGTGCCGACCGCCGCCGCGAGGACCACGAAGCGCCGTCCGGACATCGGAGGCCGCTCTAACACACCGTCGGCGGGTTCGGCACCCGAGCCGCGAGGGTGGGTTGCCGGACAGGCGGCAGATGGACGATACGGTCCCCATGTCGCTCTACGATCTCACGGTGCCGGCGCTCGACGGGAACCCGTTCGACTTGGGGCAGCTCCGCGGCAAGGTGACGCTCGCCGTGAACGTGGCGAGCGAGTGCGGGTTCACGCCGCAGTATGCCGGGCTGCAGCAGCTCCACGATCGCCTCTCGGCCCGCGGTTTCTCGGTGCTGGGCTTTCCGAGCAACGAGTTCGGCGGCCAGGAGCCGGGTAGCGCGGAGCAGATCCACTCCTTCTGCGAGCGCAACTTCGGCGTGAATTTCCCGCTCTTCGCCAAGCTCGAGACGAAGCCCGGCCCCGGCCAGTCGCCGGTGTACGCGTTCCTGGAGAAGGGCGGCAAGGCGCCCAACTGGAACTTCTGCAAGTACGTCGTCGGCAAGGACGGCGAGGTGCGCGGCTTCTTCCCGAGCAACGTGGCGCCCGACGACCCGAAGCTCACGGCGGCCATCGAGGACGCGCTCGCGTCGTCGTAGGTCGCGACGACGCGCGTCGGTGCCGCGAGGTCGAGCGCGAGGCTGCGGCTTCGGCTTCGCCGCGCGAGCCGGCCTGGCGGACCGCCGCCCCGCCGTCACGCCTCCCGCCGCGCCGCCGCCAACATGGTGGCCGCCGTGTACGTCACGACCACGATGACGAGCCAGCGCACGGCGTCGAGCGACAGGGAGCGAACGAGGAACGCCGCGACGAGGACGCCGGGGATGCCGGCCCAGGTGAGACCGAGCGCCGCGCGCAGGTCGTAGGCGTCGCGGCGGATGAAGCGCATGCTGCCGACCGGCATCAGGAACGCGCACGAGCCCATCATGATCGGGAACGCGGCGGTCGGGCTCATGCCGAGCAGGCTCACCAGGATGAGGCACGGGGCATAGAGCCCGATGCCGATCGTCATGAGCGCGCCCAGGAGGAAGTTGCCCGCGACTCCCACCGCGAGCCGCACGCCCGAGAGCGCGACGGCATCGCCACCCTTCGGAAGCCAGCCGAGGACGCTCCCCAGCATGATCATCGCGGCCACGACGAGGGCCGAGCCCATGGCGACGCGGACGGCGCGCCGCGGCCAGCCCGCGACGACGCCCGAGCCGAGCCACGCACCGCCCACGGCCGCCGCGATCATCGAGACGAGCGTCGGCATGTCGACGACCAGGATCGTCACGTAGATGAGGGCCTGCGCGATGGTCGGCAGCGCGTGCCCGACGTTGAGCGTCCCAGGAAGCAGCCGGTCGTCGACGCCGCGCGCGAGACGGTACGCCGTCGTGGTGGTCGCGAAGGATCCGATCCCGAGCGTGTCGAGGAACTCGGTGACGAAGCCGACCGCGAGGTGGAAGAGCGACGGCGGGCGGCCGCGCATGCGGGCCCCCCGCGCGGCGACCGCCCACGCGACGGCGAACCACGTCCCGAGCGCAGCCAGGAGCGCCAGGAGAATGGTCTTGGCGGCGCTCACGCGGCCGGCGCGTCGGCTCGGCGTTCGAAGAGGGCGACCGTCTCCACGTGCTCCGTGTACGGGAAGAGGGCGAATGGCACCAGAGCGGCGAGCCGCGTTCTCCCGCTCCGCAGGAGCGCACGCGACTCGTCGAGGAAGGCGTCCGGGTTGCAGCTGACGACGATGAGACGCGGCGGAGGGTCGGCGGCGAGACGCTCCAAGAGCGGCTCCTCGAGCCCGCGACGCGGCGGATCGCAGATGACGACGTCGGCGCCGTCCATCGCGCCGAGCTGGTTCGCGGCGGGACCGCGCAGCACGGCGGCGCGCCGCCGCGCCTCGACGCCGAGCGCGTCGAGGCCCAGGTTGAGGCCGGCAAGCGAGAAGCGCGACACCTCGTTGAACGTCACGCGATGGCCGCGCGCGACGAGGCCGAGGCCGATCGCGCCAACGCCCGCGTGGTACTCGACCACCCGCGCGCCCTCCGGCACCCAGCCGTGCACCAGCTCCACGATGCGGTCGGCGAGGGGAAGGTTCGCCTGGCCGAACGCGCCCGGGGGATAGAAGACGCGCGCGCCGCCGATCGTCTCGCAGGTGGTCTCGGGGCCGGACCAGCGGTGCCAGTCGGATCCGAGGATCGCGTTCGAGGTGTCGGTGTTGCCGTTCCACCACAGGCTGTGCAGCTTCGGTCCGAACGCCGCCGCGAAGGCTTCGGCGGTGGGCACGAGCGCGTCGGGCGTCTCGTCGTTCGCGACCAGGACGACCTGTGCCGTGCGGCTCTGGCGCTCGACGACCACCTGCAGGTAGCGCAAGAGGCCCCGGTGCGAGCGATCGCCGTACATGGTGACGCCCGTCTTGCGCACCGCGAGCTTCAGCGCCGCCGCGGCCTCGTTCACGAGCGGATGGTGGACGACACAGCGCGGAATGTCCGTTATGCGATGCGAGTCCTCCTGGAAGATGCCGATCTTCGGCGAGGTCGCGCGGCCACGCACCGCGAGCCGCGCCCGATGGCGATGGCCGTGCGCGGGCCCCTCCACGACCGTCGGCGGCGCCAGGCCGCTCGAGCGCGCGAGCACGGTGAGCGCGTCGTAGACCGTGCGGATGATCCCCGGCTCGCCGAAGCGAGGACAGCCGGGGCAGGGGGGACGGTGCGGACACTCCATGCGAAGTCTTCTCGCTATCGCCCGCGGCGCGTCCCGACAAGCCGACGCGCCGTCCGCCATCGCGAAGGTTTGACATCGCCTGGGGTGTCCCCTACCTACGGCGCTCGATGAGCGACGGCGATCGTCCGGTCGAGTCGACGTCACGGGTGATCCCGCTGCGTGGCCGGACGGCGCGACGCCGGATCGCTCCGCTCATCACCCCCGGCGACGTGGCGCGACGGCTCGCCGCGCTCGAGCGGCAGGTCGAAGCAGCGCTCGGGACCGATCGCATGGCGCGCGCCGTGCCTGCGCTCGAGACGGCGCTCGACCAGGTGCTCGGCGCGTACGTCGGCGGCCGCGAGTGGCTGGCGCGCGAGGCCGGTGGTCTTGCGACGACCGTCGTGGGCGAGATGTCGCTCGCCGCCCTGTATCGCTGGTGGTGGCGGGTCGACGTGGTGGGGCGCGAGCGCTTGCCGCAGGGGCGCATGCTGGTGGTCGGCAACCGCGGCTCGGCGCTCCTTCCCTACGAGGCGCTCATGGCGTCGGTCGGCCTCGGCACGAACGGCAGCCGGCGCGTCCAGCCGTTCGTCGACGAATGGCTCATGGCGCTGCCGCTGGTCGGGACGGCGCTCGGGGCGCTCGGCGCGCGTGCGGTCAGCCCGAGCCGCATCCGCCGCGTCCTCGCCGCGGGCGAGGGCGCGCTCGTGTTTCCCGAGGGTCGCGACGCCGTCGCGCGCCCCTACCGCGAATCGTACCGTGTGGGACGCCTCGCCCGCACGGCGCTCCTGCGTCTCGCGATCGAGACCGGCGCGCCGATCGTCCCGGTCGCGATCATCGGCGTCGACGAGGTGCATCCGGTGGTGGCACGCGCGCCGCTGCCCTGGCTCGCGTCCGCGCTCGGCGTTCCGGCGTTGCCGATCACGCCGACGCTCGTCCCGCTGCCGACCAAGTGGACGCTCTTCGTCGGCGATCCGCTCGACGTAGCGTCGCGGCATCAGGCGACCGATGCGCGCCGGCCCGACGTCGTGCGTACGCTCGCAGCCCAGGTCCGCGAGCGCCTGCAGGGTCTCGTGAGCGACGGGTTGCGCCGCCGCCGCTCGATCTTCTTCTAGGAGGAGCGCATGGCCTGCGTCGTCGCGATCGACCAGGGGACGACGGGCTCGACCGTGCTCGTGCTCGACCGGCGCGGCCGGATCGTCGGCCGCGCCTACAGCGAGTTCACGCAGCACTATCCGAAGCCCGGTTGGGTCGAGCACGACCCCGAGGAGATCTGGCGCGTCACGCTACGCGTGCTGCGGCAGGCGGTGCGCAGCGCCAGGCTCAAGGCCAAGGACGTCGCTGCGATCGGCATCACGAACCAGCGCGAGACGACCGTCGTCTGGGATCGCAAGACCGGAAAGCCGATCCACCGCGCCATCGTCTGGCAGGATCGGCGCACGGCGGAGCTCTGCGACGCGCTCAAGACGGCGGGGCACGAGGCGCGGGTGCGGGCGAAGACGGGGCTCGTGCTCGACGCCTACTTCTCGGGAACCAAGGTGCGCTGGCTGCTCGACAACGTGCGCGGCGCGCGTGAGCGCGCGGCCGCCGGCGGCCTCTGCTTCGGCACGATCGACTCGTGGCTCGTCTGGAAACTCACGGGCGGCGCCGTGCACGCGACCGACCCGACCAACGCGTCGCGCACCCTCCTGTACGACATCCACCGGCGCGCGTGGGACCACGAGCTGGCGTCGATGCTGCAGGTTCCGGAAAGCCTCCTCCCCACGGTACGTCCCTCCAGCGGCTTCTTCGGCGAGACGACCGCCGACGTGCTCGGGGCGCCGGTCAAGGTCGCGGGTATCGCCGGCGATCAGCAGGCTGCGCTCTACGGACAGGGCTGCGTCGATGCCGGGATGGCGAAGAACACCTACGGCACGGGGTGCTTTCTCCTCCTCAACACGGGCGATCGCGCGGTTGCGTCGCATGCGGGTCTCCTCACCACGGTCGCGTGCGACGCACTGGGCAATCCGGCGTATGCTCTCGAGGGCTCGGTGTTCATCGCCGGCGCGGCGATCCAGTGGCTGCGCGACGGGCTCGGCTTCATGAAGAAGGCGCGCGAGTCGGAGACGATGGCGGTCCGCGCCGGCTCGACCCTCGGCGTGTACCTCGTGCCGGCATTCGTCGGGCTCGGCGCGCCCTACTGGGACGCCGATGCGCGCGGCGCGATCGTCGGACTCACACGCGGCGTCGGGCGCGGCCACATCGTCCGCGCCGCGCTCGAATCGCTCGCCTACCAGACGCGGGACGTCGTCGACGCCATGGCGCGCGACGCCGGCACGCCGCTCGCCATGCTGCGGGTCGACGGCGGGGCCTCCGCGAACGACTTCTTGATGCAGTTCCAGGCCGACGTACTGGGCGTCCCGGTCGAGCGACCGAAGATCGTCGAGACGACGGCGATGGGCGCGGCGGCGTTGGCCGGGCTCGCCGTCGGCTTCTGGAGGTCGCCGAAGGAGCTGGCGCAGGCCCGTCAGATGGACCGCCGCTTCCGGCCGCGCATGCCGGCCGAGACGCGCGACGGGCTCTACCGTGGCTGGCGCGCGGCCGTGGCGCGGGTGCGGAGCGCGCCGTGAAGGGAAGCGAAGGGACGTTCACCGGCCAGGGTGGCGTCCCGATCCGCTGGCGTCGCATCGAGCCCGAGGGTGCGCCGCGCGGTGTCGTCGTCGTGAGCCACGGCTACGCGGAGCACTGCGGCCGGTACCGGCCGTTCGCCGAGCACCTGGCCGGGCGCGGCATCGTGGCGCTGGGGCTCGATCACCGCGGCCACGGCGAGTCCGGCGGCCCGCGCGGGCACTGCCGCGACTTCGACGAGTTCGTCGCCGACGTCCGCACGCTCGTCGATCTCGCGGAGACCTGGTGGCCGGACGTGCCGCGCGTGCTCTTCGGTCACAGCATGGGCGGGCTGATCGCGTTCCTCTACCTTCTGCGCCATGGCGCGACGGTGCGGGCGGGCGCGCTCTCGGGACCGGCGTTCGTCGTGTTTCCGCAAGGACCGGCCTGGCAGCTCTCGCTGTTCATCGCCCTCGCCGCCGTGCTCCCGCGCCTTCCGATCACGACGAAGCTCGACGAGAGCGTGCTGGCGCGCGATCCGGAGGTCGGCCGGGCCTACGTCGCCGACCCGCTCGTCCACCGCCGGATCACCACGGCCTTCGCGCGCGCCATGACACGGGCGCAGGAACGCGCGTACGCCGAAGCGTCGAAGCTCCGGACGCCCCTCCTCGTGCTGCAAGGGGAAGCCGATCGCCTGGTCGATCCGTCGGGCGCGCCGGCGCTGACCTCGCGCCTGCGCTGCGAGCACGAGCTGGTGATGCTGCCGGGGTTCTACCACGAGCTCTTGAACGAGCCGCCGGCCGAGCGCGCGAAGGTGGTGGATCTGCTCGACGCCTGGATCGATCGCTGGATCGCGACCTGAACGGGCAGACGTCCTAGGTGTGATCTCCCAGGACGTCGTCCCCGGAAGGTAGTTGTCCATCCGCGCTCCCTGGGGTGTGTTGGCAATCGCCAAACCACCAAAACCCCCCGGAGGAAGCGCGGATGAACATCCACAA
>Ga0187894_10001157_pt1 | contig 34766 bp, 15 predicted proteins | sample GBC1701081metaG_FD_136650 | JGI IMG/M metagenome (GOLD analysis project Ga0187894, IMG submission 136650) | White microbial mat communities from a lava cave in the Kipuka Kanohina Cave System on the Island of Hawaii, USA - GBC170108-1 metaG ...
CAGCCCGACGGAAGTGGACACATCCAAAGCAGGCGTCGAAATTCAACTGGGCGACATCAGCCTCACCGCCGATACGGAAGGCCTGACACTTGACGCTGACATTGCCGTGGATCTGCCGCTGTCGATGATCGGTGAAACCGGCGTGTTGATCGAAGCCAGCGGCGTCACTGTCCATTTCGACGGACATCATCCCGCGCCCGGCCGGCCCGAAGATTGGCGGGGAATCTTCATCGATCATGCGAGCTTGCGCCTGCCGGGAGACCTGGGAGCGGCTCTGGGCCTGCTCGAAGTGGATGACGCTTATCTAGGCTCGGGAGGCTTCACCGGCGCCATCTCATCCACATGGACTCCTCCGCAGCAGGTCACTTTGGGCGGGTTTCAATTCGAACTGGGGCGTGTCGAGATCGAATTCGCGCAAAACGCGCTGGTTCGCGGAGAGATCGCGGGACGCGTCACCGTGCCGTTCTTTGACTCGCCGCTCGATGTGGTGATCGCGCTCGGTCTCGACGGCAGTTTCAATGTCGCGATCGGAAGCCAGAGCGGGATCGTTGAGTTCATCAGGCCCGGAGTCTTGTCGCTCTCGGTGGACAGCGTTCGCCTGGGGCTTCGCGATGAAGTGTTCACGATTGGGTTGAGCGGCGAACTCGCTCCATTGGTCGCGGGCTTCGACTGGCCCACGTTCCGAATTCAAGAGCTGTCGATTGATTCCCAAGGCAACGTGGGGATTGAGGGCGGGTGGCTCGATCTGCGCGAACAGTATGCGCTCTCTTTCTCCGGCTTCTCACTCGAAATCAGCAAGATCGGTTTCGGCTCGACGAGCGACCGGCGCCGCTGGATCGGCTTCTCGGGCGGTCTCAAGTTGGTCGATGGGATCACGGGCGGCGCCTCGGTCGAGGGATTGCGGCTCATCTGGAATCCCGCCAACAACGACGTCGATGTGACTCTGAACGGAATCGGCGTCGAGTTCGACGTTCCGGGCGCCGTCTACTTCAAGGGTGCTGTGATGTCGCCTCCGTTGTCATTACCGCCGGAGCGGCTCAGTTTTCAATCTCGAGGGTCTGCGTGACCGTCGGATTGGACGGGATGGAACGTCTCTCGCGCCAGGAGATGATCCAGCGCATAGCGGACGAATTCGCGCGTTGGGGCAATCGGGAAGGCGATGTCCTTCCGCCGTGGTCGAGCTTGCGCCTGCGGGTGACGACGACCGTGGACGTCAGGGCGCACTCGCCGCTTAACTCCGGCTTCAGCGGAACTCGCAGCCTGACGCAGTGCGCGTATTTCCGCACGCAGGGGCCGCCCGGACTCGCGGCGTACGACCTTCCCCAGAATCATCCTCTTAGCCTCGCGCCGCCGAGCGGAGGGACCTCCGCTCCCGCGTTCAAGAGCGGCCTGGAAGACCTGACAACATACGTTCGACAGACGATTCCGCCCACCGTGCCCGCCGCCGGCGACAAACCGCTGATGCCCAGGCCCGTATATCGCGGCTACGACGTGGGGGTGTTGTTTAACGAAACCTACGTTGACTTGATGTACGCCCTGGCCGCCCGCGATTTGACGCTTTACATCTTCGACAACAACGACGCGCCGGCGCGCGATGAACAAGGCTTCCTGATAGCGCGGAACAACCGGTGGGCGCGGCAGGAAGAGCTGACCCTCACTCGGTCGGAGGAGCGATGGGTGGAACATTTCGATCTGGTGTCCTGCAGGCCGCTCGACCCCGTGGTGATTACGCGGGATATCCAGGTCGCCTCCGGGGGCCATGTCCTGCCGCCGGAGACGGCGCATTCGGCGCGTCTCGTTCCTCTCTTGCTGCACGAGATGTTCGCCGGATACACGCTCGGCGTTGAAACTATCGGGCCGGCCGGAAATCTGTCGAACGCTCTGACGGGAGGGTGGACGGTTCGCGACGACGAGATGGTAGGGCCTTATTCCAGATGGGTGGTGGAGCAAATAGTGCAGCAGGAGGATGCGCCGCCCGCGCGCTACATCGTGCAGAAGAACAACATCGCGACCGGCGGTACCTGGCGCACTTCGTTGTATCCGGGCGGCGCGCTGCTGTTGAAAGCCGGCAATCCGCACCTGGACGCGGCGCATCCCGATCAGCCGAACAACTGGACCGATTATCGGGCGAGCGTGTTCGTTCGTTCCGACGACGACGATCCGATTGGCCTCTCGGTTCGCACTCGCGGGCGAAGCGGGTACTTGTTCTATCTGGACCGCCAATACAACCGGCGGCGGCTCGTTCGCATGAGCCAGAGCGGCGCCACGTTATTGGCTGAGTCCGCCGGCGGATATCACTCCGGCATCGATTATCACATCTCCTTCGAAGCGATTGGCGGCCGGCTGCGCGTTTTTGTCGATGGAGTCCTGGCCGCTGAAGCGACCGATACCCAGTATTCCGCCGGAAGCGTCGCGCTGTATTGCGGCGAAAACCAGGGCGCGCGGTTTACGGATGTGCGGGTAGATGATCTGAGGCGCGCGGCTCCCGCGGCCTATCGGTTTGAATTCACCACTTCACGGTTCACCGATTTCCGGCATCATCTACACAGCTACCCCGACGCGACTTTCCGCGTCGATCTGGCCGATCTCAACGGAGTGGCCGCCGCTTTCGCCGCCGCAATCGAGTTGACCGCGACGGCTGCCGCCGCGCAGCCTTCCGAGGCTGAAGCGCGAGCCTTCGAACAATTGGCTCTCAAGGCGCTCGGGCCGGCCAGCGCGCAAGACCCCACGGCCGTTGACGTGACCCGGATCGACCGTGGGAACCAGCCGCTCGCTTATCTCGTGCGCACGGGCGAGCCGATTGACTGGCGAAGGACGAGTCTCGAAGTGTTTCGGGCCGCCGCTCACAACCGCAAGCCCGAGAGACCGAGCGGGCCGAAGCTGATCGAAGCGGGTTTTGCATCGACGAACGCAAACGACGAATCGGTCGCCGTTATTCTCGGCGAGGCGGCCGATCTTTCCGGTTGGCGAATCGAATACCGCCATCTGCCGGGCGCGGCGCCTCCGAATATGGCTGACGGCGAGGCGCTGTTTCAGACTACGACGGAATTCCTGACCAAGGAATTTATCGACTCCTCAACGTGGAATCCGTTATTGGTTTCCGCTTCCGAGATCTCAGTGGTGAATGGAAAAGGCACGGGAACGCCGGCCTGGACTGTCAGAAACGGGGAAGTCTCCCAGACCGGTAATTTCTTTATCGCGGAGGCGCCCGGCGCGAATCCTCCGTTGCGCCTCGGCGCCCATGCTTTGCTGGCCGATAATTTCGTCAACTTCCGGTATCTGGCGCAAATCCGCGCAAACGCGCTCGGGAGGCTCGGCCTGCTCTTCCGTTATCAGGACGAACAGAATTACTACCGAATCTCCGTCGATGACAAAGGCGTCATTGAATTGCTGAAGTATAGGAACAAGAACGGCGCGGTCCTGGCTTCCTCCAACATGGGCCAGTATCCCATAGGCGTATACGGCGCCCTCATGGTCGAAGCGACCGACAACCGCATCGTCGTCTACCAGAATAATCAGAAGATCTTCGACGTGCTCGATCCGGACTTGATTGAAGGCAGATTGGGTTTCTACACGCACGGCCGGCCGGACGCCCGTTTCACCGAAGTTTTCGTCACAAGGCTCGCGCCGCGGTTAGGCCCCTGGCGGTTGTACGAGAGGCCGTCCATGCGCTCGATGTGGACTTCCAGCGCCGCCGTTATGCGGCAGACCGTGGATCTGTCCGTGAACGCGCCGCCGGCGACAGAGCTTGTCTCGGAGGGCAGCATTGCGCTGGTAGGAGACGGTTCCTGGACGGACGTCAGAATTGAATCGAGTTTGGCGCCTGGGCCGGCGGTAATCGCGGGATACCTCTTCCGGTACATGGATGCGGGAAATCATTACCGGCTCGTTTTCGACGGCGTTCGCGGACGGCGATCATTGATCCGTGTATATAACGGCGCAGCGGCCGAGATCTGGTCGGCGGCCGGCACGGCGCCGCCCGGCGATATGACAAACGTGAGGATCGAAGCGGTTGGATACAGGATTCGCGTGTGGTTGGATGAAACCCTGCTGGCCGAGCGTTTCGATGTCGGATCGTTGACCGGCTCGGCGGGAGTGATCTCTATCGACGGGGCGCCGGTAAGCTGGGGCGAATTCTTCATCAAGACTGCGACGCCGCAGTGGGAGCCGTGGCGCGAATTCACGGCCGAAACCGGTCGAGGGCCGGGCCGCCGGTACCGGGTCTTCTCCGGATTGGAAGACGATCCGATCCCTCCTTCCACAGACTGGGGTGAGCTGAGACGCTTTCGTGAGAAGGGGCCGGCCGTTTTCCGTCCGGCGTTTCCCGTGCACGGAGTGGATCTGCGTCTGGTCGCTCCGTCGGGGCTGCCGGGGCACAGCCGGCGTTTCGCGCCCGCATCGGCTTATTCCGCGATCTCTCCGCGCTTTATCCGCGCCGCCGACGGCGCGGGATTCATCCTCGCTATTCCGGACGCCGCGGCGCAGGCCGGCTGCCGGATCGATCCCGGGGAATACCGCTTTCGTTTCACCTTCCGCCGGAATAATAGTGAAAGCGATCCGGAAAGCCTCATTCTCTCCCAGGACGGAGACGAGTCGCCGGAAATTGTACAAATAGATGCTCCCTGGGTTACTTAGTACAGCCCGTCGCAATTCCGTTGAGGGTCGCAAAGAGAGAGCTGAATGGAACACAAAAAGCGCAAACCGGAACACAAAAAGCACAAAAGGAGCTGTTTGTGCTTTTTGTGTTCCGGTTTGCGCTTTTTGTGTTCCATTGGCTTAATCACCAACTGATCCATCAATGTATTTCTGACGCATGGTATTTAGACGATAGAACACTGATGATCATCGTCCGAGTTCGCGCTTCAACCATGCTTTGGCCAGTGTCCACTCGCGCATTACGGTGCCGGGAGAGACGCCCAACGCCTCGGCGGTCTCGATAATGCTCAAACCGCCGAAGAAACGCAGTTCGATTATCTTGCTCTCGCGCTCGTCGAACTCGGCCAGTGCGTTGAGCGCGTCGTCAAGCGCGATCAAATCCGCGGCCCGCTCATCAGACACGGCCATCGCTTCGTCAATCGACACCTGCAGCGCGCCGCCGCCGCGTTTGGCGAAGCGTCGCGCGCGCGCGTAATCCACCAGTATCCACCGCATCATCTGCGCCGCGGCGGCGAGGAAGTGGACGCGGTTCTCCCATCGAACTTCTTTCTGACGCGCCATGCGCAGGTATGCTTCGTGGACGAGCGCCGTGGTTTGCAGCGTGTGCCCGGCGCGTTCGCGGCCAAGATGATGAGAGGCGAGCCGGCGCAGATCCTGATAGACCAGAGGCATCAAGGCTGTGAGCGCTTGTTCGTCTCCGTTGTTCCAGGCGATAAGCAGTTGGGTCACTTCTTGTGGGGGTTGCATCGACATATTAACTTATCAGGGTGATGGGTCAGCTGTAGTCCGCGCGGATTATAACACCAGCCTCGTTCGGCACGACAATTGACTGAGCGGAAGAGGAACACAAAAAGCACAAAGCAGAACACAAAACGCACATAGCAGATAGAAAGTAGAGACTCAAACCCGAAGAATATTTGTGCCTTTTGTGTTCTGCTTTGTGCTTTTTGTGTTGAAACAGGTTTCTTCATCCACGCAATCAACTTCTGTGCCGAACACTCCTGCGGCAAGCCTCAAAAAAACTTCGCAAGCATGAGAGGTTCGCCATGGATTTCTCGCATATCCATGCGGGGGCCGAAAATGCTCAAGGAAGCAGAGGCGCAATTCAATATCATCATCGAGGAATACGGAAGGTTCCTGCGCCAAACCATCATCCGAATCTGTCCGAAAGATATGGGGCTTCAGTTCAATGATATTGAACAGGAGGCGCGCCTGCGTCTCTGGCATGCGTTACAGAATGAGAGCGAAATCCGGAATCCCGCGTCTTACCTTTATAGAATCGCGCTGACCGCGACACTCGATGCGGTTCGGCGAATTAAGGCCAAACGAGAAGAACAATTGCGCCTGGCCGAGGATGAAGGTGAAGACGAAGGGGTTCCGTTCGATCCCCCCAGCGATCCCAGATGTTCCCCCGAACTGGAGGCCGGGCATCGGCAATTGGTAAGTAAAGTCCGGACCGCGCTTGCCCGATTGTCCGACAATCGCCGTCGCGCCGCCGGTTTATACTTGGAAGGCTTCAGCAGTTGGGAGATAGCCGGCCTATTGGGATGGAGTGAAGCGAAAGCGCGCAATCTGCTCTATCGCGGCTTGCATGATTTGCGCACGCAGCTTCGCATGGAAGGGATCGACTATGAAATTGACAAGTGAAGAGATTCGGAGGCTCTACCAGCGGCAAAGTTCACGAGCCGTCGCCGGCGGCGCCGATTGTTTATCGGAAGACATCATGACACGCGCCGCCGCCGGAGAACTGAATCAATCGGAGCGTCAGGTGATCGCCGATCATCTGACATTCTGTTCGGATTGCGCCCAGGAGTATCGCCTTCTTCGCAAACTGAAACCGTTGATTGAGCAGGGCGCCGCCTCACCTCACGAGAGCGAATCAGCGACCGAGCCGGAGGAGGAGGAAGACGACGAGGAGCGGGCCGTTCCCCCTCGGCGGGGCTTCCCTCGGCGCTTTATCGGCGTTTTTTTTCCCGGCGTTGCGGCTTATGCGGGCGCCGCCGCGCTCCTGATCATCGGTCTGGCCTGTGTCGTGTCGATAATTTCATTGAGACGCCAGAACGCCGAGTTGGCGGCGCAATTGAAAGATCAGATGTCGAGGCGCGATCAAGCGGCTCAGTCGGCCGCCGAAACGAACGACCGGTTCGCAAAGACCATGCGGCGAGCCGAACAACAACAACAGGAAATTACCGAATTGCGCCGCTCCATCGATGAGCTTTCTCAGCCGCAAGTGAACACGCCGATTACCGATCTGGATCCGCAAAATGTCCGGGGCGGCGCCGGCGGCCCCGTCACGACGGCGCCAGCGCCTAAAGACGCCACTCTCTTCACCGTAATTCTGCACGCCGCCGCCGGGCCGTCGTACTCCGAATACGCGCTGGAGATATTGGATGAGAAAGGCCAGCGCCTCCGAAGGGTGAAAGGATTGTACCGGAGCCCGGCGGACACCTTTACCGTTACGCTGCCGAGGCGATTGTTACCCGCGGGACGCTATCGTCTCCGGCTCTACGGCCTGTATGCGGGAGGAAGCAAAGCGGTCGGAGATTACCCGATACGCGTTCATTATCAATAGAGCTCTTGCAAAGAGAACGGTGGCGCAAACTGTCTAGCTAAGGTTTCTACGCAAGTGAAGCCTCTTCCGCTCCGTTAGGAGCGCAATGTTTATAGAACGGCGTTGTAAGCACGTCTTTAGCTCCGTAGGAGCGACATCTACGACGTGCGGATGCCGCTCCTACGGAGCTAAAGGATGATTTCATCAAACATCTATAAACATTGCGCTCCTAACGGAGCGGGGAAAATTGTGTAGAAACCTCAGCTGTCTAAATCAGACCAACCAACATTGGTACACAGTTTCAACCACGGGGAACACGGGGGATTACGGGGATGGCTATGGTTATTGTCTTTCCCCGTGATCCCCCGTGCTCCCCGTGGTTGAAACTGTCTGAATGTTTGTTGTTCCGATTTAGTTTGCGCTACGGGGGCCGGGCTGTCCGTTGCAAATGGCTTTTGCAAGAGGTCTAACGAGGGAAAAAATAGCCCATGCGATTACTACTGTATCTGACGACGCTGGCGCTCCTGGTGAGCGTGAAGGCGGAAAGCCATATACCCGCGCAAGACGTGGCGCAAGAGAACGATAAACGCGTCGCCGCCAAAAACGCCGATGACGAAGGCGAGCAATTGCAGCGGCAGGGAACGGCGGAATCATTGCGCAAAGCCGTTCTCAAATACGAAGAGGCGCTCTATCTCTGGCGTTCGGCGGGGGAGCGAGCCGGAGAGGCGGAGACGCTTACTAAAGCAGCCAAGGCCCTCAATTCATTAGGCGCAAGGCAGAAGGCGCTTGACTACTATCAACAGGCCATAGCGTTGTGGGAAGCGGCGGGCGGCGACAAAGGCCGGGCAAAGGCGCTTGCCGGCGTCGCTGAGGTTTATTACACGTTGGAGGAGCATCATCGGGCGCGTGATTATTTGAATCAATCGCTTCTCCTGTATCAGTCTGTCGGAGACCGGAGGGGCGAAGCGGCGGCGCTGAAGGACATAGGCGTCACCTACCATGTCTTGGGCGAGACGCAGAAAGCCCTGGAATATTATCATCGAGCTCTTCCGATGCTGCGTATTGAGGGAGACCGCGAGGAGCAGGCTTCGACACTAAACAACATAGCCGTGGCCTTTCGAGTAATGGGGGAATCTCAGCAAGCCCTCGCATACTACGAGCAGGCTCTTTCCTTGTTCCGCGCCGCCGGCGGTTTGCGGGAAAAGGCCAGGGTGCTCACCAATATCGGAGCCCTCTACTTCCGCCTGGGCGATGCGCAGCGGGCGCTCGACTATTACGGCCAGGCGCTTCCCATACGGCGCAGCGTGGGAGACCAGGCTGGCGAGGCGATCACTCTAACCGACATCGGCGCGGCGCATCTTTCACTGGGAGATTCGCGGCAGGCGCTGGAGTCTCTTAACCAGGCGCTTTCACTCGCCCGGAACGCGCAAAGCCGCTCTTCGCAAGCTCAGACTCTCAATATCATGGCGATCGCCTTATCCGGGCAGGGTGAGAAGCGGAAGGCGCTCGAATCACTCCATCAGGCGCTCGAACTCTGGCGCGCAATCGGAGAACGCCAGGGAGAGTTCAGCGCGCTGGTCCATCTGGGCAGGATCTATCGCGAATTGGGCGCCCTGCGGCCGGCGCTCGATCATCTGGAGCAGGCGCTCCAACTGACCGCCGCCATGGGTGAAACGGGAGGTGAAGCCGCCGCGCTCGCGGATCTCGCGCGTGTCGAGCGGGACCTGGGCAATCTGAACAAAGCGCGGAACCGGATCGAAACGGCGCTCGATTTAGTTGAAACTCAGCGCGCCAGGATCAAGGCCGAGGCTTTGCGCGTAGCTTTCCTCGTTTCGAAGCAAAGCGATTACGAATTTTACATCGATCTGTTGATGCGGCTACATCAACAACAACCGTCGGCGGGTTACGACGCGCTGGCTTTTGAAGCCAGCGAACGCGCTCGCGGCCGAAATCTGTTGGACGTTCTCGCCGCCACACACGCTGACATTCGTCAAGGAGTGGCCCCTCAGCTCCTTGACCGCCAACGGACACTCCAGCAGCAGATCAACGCCAAAGAGCGAGTGCGCATGCAGATGGTAAGTGGAAAGCAAACAGAAAAGGCGGCGGCGATGGAGAAAGAACTGCGTTCTTTGCTCGCCGAGTATCAGGAGTTGAAGGGACAGATACTCGCGCGCAGTCCGAGTTACGCGGCGCTGACCGATCCCGTCCCGCTCAAGCTCGGAGAGATTCAGCGGACGCTCGATCGAGATACTCTCTTATTGGAGTATTCGCTCGGCGAAGACCGCAGCTTTCTCTGGGCTGTCACTCCGTCTTCTCTCCGTGTTTATACACTGCCCGGCCGCTCTGAAATCGAAACGTTGACGTTGCGCGCCTACCAACGTCTGACCAAAAGCAATCAGCGTGAGTATAAAGTATCCGCGGAGCGCGCTATGGCGGAGTTGAGCCGCATGGTGTTGGGAGCGGTGGCCGCGGAGTTAGCGGGGAAACGATTGGTGATCGTAAGCGACGGAGCGTTGCAGTATGTGCCGTTCGGAGCGCTTCCGGCTCCGGTGACGGAGAGACGGAGGGACGGAGGGACGAAGGGACGGAGAGACGGAGGGGCAGAGAGACAGGATGTCTCTCCGTCCCTTCGTCCCTCCGTCCCTCCGTCTCTCCGTCCCTTCGTCCCGCTCATCGTTGACCACGAGATTGTGACTCTGCCGTCGGCATCCGTGTTGGCGACGATGCGGCGCGAGCTGAGCAAGAGGCAAGCGGCGACGCTGTCGGTCGCGGTTTTCTCCGACCCGGTTTTCCAGCCCGACGACCCGCGAGTCAAGCAGACGAAGCCCGGCGCGGAAAAGACAATCGACGATGAATCTCCTCCGGAGTCGGCGCTGGTCAGATCGGCGGGCGAAACCGGCGTGATGAGCTTCGAGCGGTTGATTCATACGCGCCGGGAAGCCGAGGCCATAATTGCGCAAGTCCCGCGGGGGCAAGCCTTCAAAGCGCTCGACTTCGCCGCCAACCGCGCGACAGTGATGAACAGCGGCCTGGATCAGTACCGCATCATCCACTTCGCCACACACGGCCTGCTCAACAGCCGGCATCCGGAGCTTTCCGGGATCGTTCTCTCCCTGGTGGATGAACAGGGACGCGCCCAGGAAGGGTTTCTGCGCGCGCACGACATCTATAACCTCAAGCTCAACGCCGACCTGGTTGTGCTCTCGGCTTGCAGCACCGCGCTCGGCAAAGAGATCAGGGGCGAGGGATTGGCCGGGTTGACGCGCGGGTTTATGTACGCCGGGGCTCCCCGCGTAATAGCGAGTTTGTGGAATGTCAGAGACGAAGCCACGGCCGTATTGATGACGCGGTTCTACCGAAACCTGCTGACCGGCAAATCGTCGCCGGCGGCGGCGCTCCGCCAGGCGCAGGTTTCGATGTGGCAGGAACCGCGTTGGCAAGCTCCATACTATTGGGCCGGCTTCACGCTTCAGGGTGAGTGGAATTGACCCTCAGAATTCAAGCGTACCAAACTGCTCAGCCGAGGGAAGAGAGAGTACGGAACAGACGGAAATAACGGAACAGACGGAAATTGTTGGGAGTATTTCCCTACTCTTTTTTCCGTTTTTTCCGTTATTTCCGTCTGTTCCGTACTCTCTCTTCATGCTTTCTCCAGTGAATGCTTCCAGGGTTGAGCAGTTACAAAAGCACAAGCCTACTTCAGACCCAGCCCGCCGTGTTTCTTTCGACGAAAAAAAATCCGCGACATGATTTGTCTCCGTTCGCCAGTATCAGGTGGAGACGCAAGCGACACGACCTTGGAGGTCGCAATCGATGACCAGCGCGCGCTCCCGGATCAGGAATCCGATCGGAGCGGCGCCGTAACAGGAGATTTGTTATGCGGGAAGACCAGGGCAAGCGGACGCAGCCTCAATCGAGTTCGGGCGAGCAGGGAGCAATCTCGGCGCCAGTGATCTCATTGCCCAAGGGCGGCGGGGCGATTCGCGGTGTCGGCGAAAAGTTTGCCGCCAATCCCGTCACAGGCGCCGGTTCTCTGTCTCTGCCGATCTATACAAGCCCCGGCCGCGCGGGCTTCGGCCCGCAACTGTCGCTCTCGTACGATTCCGGCGCAGGAAACGGCGCGTTCGGCTTCGGCTGGAGTCTCTCGCCGCCGTCAATCGCTCGCAAGACGGACAAAGGATTGCCGAGGTATCTGGACAGCGTGGAATCCGACGTCTTCATCCTGTCCGGCGCGGAAGATCTCGTTCCGTATTTGGAAGAAGAGGAGGACGGCCGATGGCTGCGCGGAGAAAACAAGCGGGTGATCAACAACCAAACCTACCGCGTCCGGGAGTATCGTCCGCGGATCGAGGGACTGTTTGCGCGCATCGAGCGATGGACGAACGAGGCGGTTCCCTCTGATACCTTCTGGCGCTCCATTTCCAGGGAGAACATTACCACCTGGTACGGAAAGACAGGCGCCAGCCGGATCGCCGATCCCGCCGACCCGGCTCGGGTCTTCAGTTGGTTGATCTGCGAAAGTTACGACGACAAGGGCAACGCCATCGTCTACGAATACGAGCCGGAGAATTCAGACGGAGTCGCATTGTCCCTGGCCCACGAGCGCAACCGCACCGGCGCCACGCGCTCCGGCAACCAGTACCTCAAACGCGTCAAGTATGGGAACCGCACACCCTACTATCCCGTTCTCGCGCCCGTTCTCGCGCCCGTTCTCGCGGTGGATCAGCGGCTGCCCGAACCAATTACGGAATGGCTATACGAAGTTGTCTTCGATTATGGGGAGCACGATCTTGATAATCCCGCTCCCGAAGGCTCTCTTCAGTGGTCTGTACGCCAGGACCCGTTCTCTTCTTATTGCGCCGGGTTCGAGGTTCGCACTTATCGCCTCTGCCAGCGCGCGCTCATGTTTCATAACTTCATCGAACTGGGGCGGACGCCATGCCTGGCGCGATCGACCGACTTCACTTACTCATACGAGAACGATCCCGCGGACTCGCGGAACCCGGTCTTCTCGTTCCTGGCCTCGGCGACTCAATCCGGATACACGCGTCAGGCTGACGGTTCATATCTCAAAAAATCGCTCCCGCCGCTGGAATTCCAATACACCGAGCCAATCGTCCGGGAAGAAGTCCGCGAAGTGGACGCCGAGAGTCTTGAGCATCTCCCTAACGGTTTGGATGGAGCGCGCTATCAATGGGTAGACCTCGATGGAGAAGGCGTATCGGGAATCCTGACTGAGCAAGGCGAGGGCTGGTTCTACAAACGCAACCTGAGTCCGGCTGGCGGCCTCGCGGAGCAAGCCGTGCGCTTCGGGCCGGCCGAACTGGTTGCGAAGAAGCCCTCTCTCTCGGCGCTCGGCGGCGGGCGTTCGCATTTCATGGATCTGGCGGGCGACGGCCGGCTGGACATTGTTGAACTGGAGGGGCCCACGCCCGGGTTTTTCGAGCGCGCGAACAATGACGGCTGGGAGCCGTTCATACCTTTCGAATCGCTGCCCAATGAGGACTGGGGTGATCCGAACCTCAAGCTCGTCGATCTCACCGGCGACGGCCACGCCGATATATTGATCAGCGAAGACGAAGCGTTCCGCTGGCATCCCTCATTAGTGGGGGCATTGGCGGAAGCCGGTTTCGGCCCATCCGAGAGAGTCTGCAAGGCTGCGGACGAAGAGAAGGGGCCGAACCTGGTCTTTGCCGACCCAACTCAATCGATCTACCAGTCGGACATGAGCGGCGATGGTTTGACCGACATCGTTCGCATTCGCAATGGCGAGGTCTGTTATTGGCCGAACCTTGGATACGGCCGATTCGGCGCCAAGGTGACAATGGACAACGCGCCATGGTTCGATTCGCCCGATCAGTTCGACCAGAGCCGCGTTCGCCTTGCGGACATCGACGGTTCCGGCGTTACCGACATCATCTACATCGCCGCCGATGGGATCGATCTCTATTTCAATCAGTCGGGGAACGGTTGGAGCAAAGCCAGACGGCTCGCGGCGTTCCCGGCCGTCGATAATCTTTCTTCCGTTCAAGTCGCCGACCTGTTTGGCGCCGGCACGGCGTGCCTGGTCTGGTCGTCACCGCTGCAAGGCGACGCCGGGCGGCAGATGCGTTATGTCGATCTGATGAGTGGTCAGAAGCCGCATCTGTTGATCAAATCGGTCAACAACCTGGGCGCCGAAACGCTCGTGAGCTATGCGCCCTCGACGAAGTTCTATCTCGCCGACAAACTCGCGGGGAAACCCTGGATAACCAGAGTTCCTTTCCCGGTCCACGTCGTCGAACGCGTGGAAACCCGCGACCGCGTCAGCGGCAATCGGTTCGTCACGCGCTACGCCTATCACCACGGCTATTTCGATGGCGCCGAACGTGAATTTCGCGGCTTCGGCATGGTGGAGCAGTGGGACACCGAGGAATTTGCCGCGCTGAATGAGAGCGCCGGGTTCCCAATCGGGACGAACTTCGATCAGTCTTCCCACGTCCCGCCCGTCCTCACTCGCTCCTGGTTTCATACCGGCGCGTATCCGGACCGGAATCACATCTCGAACTTTTTTGCGGGACTCCTGAATGACCAGGACACCGGCGAGTACTACCGCGAACCCGGACTGAGCGACGCGCGGGCGCGGAGCCTTCTTCTGGATGACACCGTCCTTCCGGCCGGATTGACATTGGATGAAGAGCGCGAAGCCTGCCGCGCGCTCAAGGGCGCAATGCTGCGACAGGAAGTCTATGCGCTCGATGGCTCGGAGAAAGAGATCCATCCTTACACCGTAACCGAACGGAACTTCACGATCCGGCGCCTGCAACCCAGGGGAGAGAATCGCCACGCCGTCTTCCTCACTCACGCGCGCGAATCCGTCAGCTACCACTACGAGCGCAACCCGGCTGACCCGCGCGTCGCGCAGACATTGACCCTGGAGGTCGATGATTTCGGCGCCGTCTTGAAATCCGCCGCCATCGGCTACGGGCGGCGCCAGCCTGATCCGGCTTTGTCGCCCGAGGACCAGGCGAAGCAGGCCGAGACCTTCATCACCTGGACCGAGAACGGCTTCACAAATCGCATCGATCTCGACGACGCGTACCGAACGCCGCTGCCGAGCGAAACCCGTACTTACGAATTGACCGGGCTAAAGCTCGCGGCCGGCCGCGACCGCTTCGCCTTCGACGAGGTGTTAAGCGCCGGATCGACTGCCTCGCCGCTCGCCTACGAGCAAACGCCGGCCACAGGCCTGCTACAGAAGCGGCTGATAGAGCATGTGCGCAGCCTGTATCGCCGCGACGATCTCACCGGCCCGTTGCCTCTAGGGCAACTCGACCCGTTCGCCTTGCCCTATGAGAGCTACAAGCTCGCGTTCACTCCGGGATTGATCTCGCAGGTTTATGCGGGCCGCGTAACGGAATCCATGCTCGCCAATGATTGCCGGTGTGCGCACGGCGAGGGCGATACTGATTGGTGGATTCCTTCCGGCCAGACTTTCCTCTCGGCGGACCCACTGCACATGCCCGCGCTGGAACTAGAGGACGCGCGCCAGCATTTCTTTCTCCACAGACGGTTCCGCGACCCATTCGGCCAGGAGACCACGGTCAGCTATGACGCGTATGACCTGTTGGTGACTGAAATCCGCGACGCGCTGGGCAATCGCACGCAGGCCGTGAACGACTATCGAGTATTGCAGCCGCGATTGGTGACGGACCCCAACGGCAACCGCTCCGAGGTAGCTTTCGACGCTTTGGGGATGGTGGCCGGCGTGGCCGTCATGGGCAAACCCGAGCCGGCGCGGAGGCAGGGCGATTCTCTGGCCGGGTTCGTCGCCGATCTCGACGACGCGACCGTCTTCGCTCACCTGCGCGATCCGTTCGCCAATCCCCATGACATTCTCCAGCAGGCCGGTTCGCGCCTGGTCTACGACCTGTCCGCCTACCAGCGCACCTGGAACGATCCGCAACCGCGGCCGGTGGCGGTGTACGCAATGGCTCGCGAAACCCACGACGCCGACCTCGGGCCGGGCGAGCAAACAAAACTCCAGCACAGCATCTCCTATTCGGACGGCTTCGGACGCGAGATCCAAAAGAAGATTCAGGCCGAGCTGGGGCCGATTGTTCGGGGCGGGCCGGATGTCAACCCGCGCTGGGTCGGGAGCGGATGGACTATCTTCAATAACAAAGGGAACCCCGTCCGCCAGTACGAACCTTTCTTCAGCGCGACTCACGAGTTCGAATTCGCCCGCGCCGCGGGCGTGAGCCCCGTGCTGTTTTACGATCCGGCCGGGCGGGTCGTCGCCACGCTCCACCCCAATCACACCTGGGAGAAAGTCCTCTTCGATCCTTGGCGGCATGAAACCTGGGACGTGAACGACACGGTCTTGATCGCCGATCCGAAAGACGACCCGGATGTTGGAGACTATTTCCGCCGCTTGCCTGACGCGGACTATCTGCCGGGATGGCATGCCGGACGCGCGGGCGGCGCGATGGGCGCGGAAGAACGGGATGCCGCAATCAAAGCCGCCGCCCATGCCGGCACGCCCACTGTCGCGTTTGCCGACGCGCTGGGCCGTTCGTTTCTCACTGTAGCTCATAACCGCTTCGAGCGCGGCGGCGCGATTGTCGATGAGGAACACGCCATCCGCGTCGAGTTGGACATCGAAGGCAATCAGCGCGCGGTGATCGACGCTCTCGACCGCGTAGTGACGCGCTACGACTACAACCTGCTCGGCAGTCCGATTCACTCCATCAGCATGGAAGGCGGCGAACGCTGGACGCTGAACGACGTCGCGGGCAAACCCGTGTACGGGTGGGACAGCCGCGATCATCGGCTTCGCGCGACTTATGACGCGCTTCGGCGGCCGGCCGAAAGTTATCTGCTGGAAGGTGGAGAACGCGAGCTAATGGTCGGCAAGATTGTTTACGGCGAGACCCGGCCGAACGCCGAGGCGAGTAACCTGCGCGGCAAGCCGTATCAATCCTTCGACGGGCAGGTCGTCAACAACGGCTCCCCGGAAACGACCTACTACGTCTATGACGCGAGCGGGCAGCGCGTGCGGAAAGTCACCGAAGCCCAGGCGGGGCCGGGCCAAACGCCGGCCCGGATGAAAGAGCGCATTTATCTTGGCGGATTCGAAATCTATCGCGAGTACAACGGCGGCGGTCTGGAGCGCGAGACATTGCACATCGCGGACGGTCAAAAGCGCGTTGCGTTGGTTGAAACGCGCACGCAAGGCGACGACGGCTCGCCGGCTCAAATCGCGCGCTACCAGTTTGCGAATCATCTCGGCTCCGCAAGCCTGGAGCTGGATGAAGCGGGCCGAGTCATTTCCTATGAAGAGTATTTCCCCTACGGAGGCGCTTCGTATCAGGCGGTGGACGCGAGCGTCAGGGCTGCGGCGAAGCGGTACCGGTACACGGGAAAGGAGCGGGATGAGGAGACGGGGTTCTCTTATCACGGCGCGAGGTATTACGCGGCGTGGATGGGACGGTGGGTGAGCGCGGACATCGCGGGAATCGTGGATGGGAACAACGTCTATTTGTACGCGCGCAACGCGCCCACGCGGCGCGTAGACCGTGATGGAATGCAATCGACCGAATCCGGAGACACGGACGAGATTGTCGTGGTCGGCAAGCGGCCCAAGGGGCGTGTCGAACGCAATCCGGTGTTGGAGCAGGAAGAGATCGGCGCATACGGGCCCGGATTATCGAATGTCGCCGGCGTTACATCGATAAGAAAGGACAGCATCTTTGTTTCCGCCAACCTTGTCGAGCGGCGCGGGCGATGGCGAGCTCGCGACATCGAGATAAGGGCGATCATCTATACGGGAGAAAACGTCACGACCATCGCCGACGCGGCCAACGACGTCGATACGATTCAGAACGTGGTGGATGTCGAGTATGCGATTTCGACCGGAATGATCACGGCGGAGAACTATCAATACACTCTCGATACCCTCAAGCGGGGCCAACACCCGCATCCGGGCACGGCAACGACAATCCAGGAACTCATGAAGCAGACCGAATTGGAATTTTCACCCTGGATAGTGACCGAAGCCGGAACCAAGGCGCACGAGAAAAAACACACCCGTCAGCGTGACCGCACGCTGACAGCCGCGGAGAGAAAAGAGAGCAGACGGTTGCGAAAGATAGATTTCGGCGCCGTTTCGGAAGTCACTCGCGAAGCCGCGCAAAAGAAGCTCGACTTGCAAATCAAGCTCGCGCGCGAGCGCGTTTTCAGACTCGGAGCCGGCTCCAAATCGCTGTGGCAACGGGAATGGCCGGCCCTTCGCGCGTCGGTGAAAGAGGACATGGAAGGCATCCGTACTCTTTACAGATACGCGGAAGAGCAAGGTTGGCTGCCGGAGGGGCAGACCGCGGACACGATCGATCGTGGCTTGCGCCGCGAGGTCATGGCGTCGCGGAGAGCCCAGCGAGCCGACTATGAGCGCGCGGAAGCCTCGCAGAAGTCGAATAGATGAAGCGTGTGCGAATTAGACCGGTTTGCGATTGCGTGTACGGGATCGCTGAATCAGTACCGCGAGCGGTAGCGAGCGTTGCTTATTGAAGCAGCCTCTTGATGGAGCAACGCTCGCTACCGCTCGCGGTACTGATCCGCGCACTCAATCGCAAACCGATCTAAAGTGGAAATTAGCCATATTGAGGTCACGATGAACAAGATTACTTTTCCCCTGAAACCGCAAATGACGAGCGCCGAGGTCGTTGACCTCCATCAGGCGCTGACGCTTCTTGGGCTGGAAATTTCCGGCAGAGAGAACGCCGACCGCCGATACGGCCCGTCCACTCGGACCGGCGTGCGGAAGCTTCAGTCGGATCATCAACTGCCCGCGACCGGCGTCGTTGACGAAGCCACAGCGAATCTGCTCAATCGTCTGCTGGCTGAGCGCGGCGTTCCGGATGGGACCGGCGGTCCGCCCGCTCCCGATACCAGCCGGAACGTGCGCGGGACTGTAAGGGGGCCTGACGGAACGCCGGTCGCCAAGCTCAGAGTCCGCGCGTTCAACAGGCTCGTCGGCGCCGAGGGGCGGTTGGGTGAAACGACGACGAACGATCTGGGGCAATACTCCATCAGCTATGCGCCTCCAACCGGGTCTCCCACGGTAAAGATCAGCGTTGATTTGTTCGCGCGAGCTTACGACGGCGCGGACAGCGTGGTCGGAGTTTCGATCATTCGCATCGGCGCAGGCCAGCAAGAGCAGATCGATCTTACGATTGACGACGACCGTTTCCGCGGCCCCTCCGAATTCGCTCGAACCACCGCCGCGCTGACCCCGTTTATTGCGGGAATCGATCTCAACGCCCTCGACGCCGACGACATCGCGCTGCTGGTCCGCAAGACCGAGACGCCGCGCGTCAATGTGACCGCATGGGTCGCCTCGAAAAGGATAGCGGAGCGCCGCAATCTGTCGCATGAAGCGATCTACGGCCTGATCCGCATCGAGAACACCGCGTCGCTGCCCCGCCTGTTGAAGCGTTCCGGCCCGCGCCTTCGCAACGGCCTGATCCGCGCCGCGAATGAGAACCTGATCTCGCGCGAGGCCGGCGACAAGGCCGTTGAAATCACCGGGCGTCTGAAGCAGGCCGCCGCGTCCCTGAGCGTATCCGGGGAAACACCGGGCTCGCTGGGCCGCTTGCTCGCCACTGGCCAGCGCGCGTCGGCGGCGCAGCAGCGCATGTTCATCGAGCGTTACGCCAGCCACGAAGGCCCGGTTCGCGAGCTATGGCGCGGGCTGCGCAACGATCCGGCTTTCGGAAACGCGGCGGTCGATGACATGCAACTCTCGCTTCAACTCGGCGCGCTGACGGCGAATCATCCGCCGTTGGTCCGGGCTCTGCGAAGCCGCGGCGTCACTCGCGGCTCCGAGACCGCGCGCCTGACCAGGAATGACTGGCAAGCCTTGCTTCGCACAAAAGTCGCCGGCCAGCCCGTAGGCGCTCCGGCGAACATCAAAGGCGCGACTGAAGCCGAACGCCTGGACAATTACACAACGTTGTTGACCGAACGCTCCGCGCTGGCGTTTCCGACCGCTCATGTCGCGAACGCGCTGAAGACCACTCCGGGATGGGAGACCTCCACGGCCGTTTCGTTCTTCGAGGCGAATCCGCGGTTCAACATCAAGTCCGCGAACATCAAGGCGGCGCTTGCTTCTCCGGACGCGGTTATCAAACCCGGATGGGATCTGGGGAAGCTCGAATCGGAACTCTCCGCGTTGCAGCGCGTCACTCGCATTGCGCCGCCCGGCAGGGAAGCGAGCGTCGCCAGCGGGTTGTTGACCAAGGGCTACAACTCGGCTTTCTCGGTCAGCCGGCAATCCCTGGCCAGCTTCACCGGCCGGACAGCCGCGTTGATCGGCGGCGAGGCGGCCGCGAAGCGGGTTCACGCAAACGCTCAGCTTCAGGCCGGCCGCGCGCTCAACGCTTTTGGCTTGATGAACCCCAGTACCGCGGGCCCTGTGTTCAGCGCGATCGGAGAAATCTCCGAAGACGTATCGACGGACGCGACCTGGGCGTCCTTGTTTGGCGCAATCGATTATTGCCGGTGCGAGCATTGCCGCTCGATTTACAGCCCCGCGGCTTACTTCGTGGATTTGCTCGCATGGCTCGACGGTCATCAGGCCGGGGCGGGGAAGACGGTTTTCGATCTTTTGGATGAGCGCCGGCCCGACCTCAAGCGCATTCAACTTTCCTGCGAGAACACCAACACCGCGCTGCCTTATGTGGATCTGGTCAACGAAATCCTGGAGGTTCGAGCGCTGAACCCTTCGGGCGCCGGCGCCGGCGGCGCTGCTGTCCCGCAAGGAAACGCCGCAACCAGCCAGGAGCTTCGCGCGAACCCGGAGTTCCTGCACACCAAAGTCTACGACGACCATTTGAGCCAGGCGGCCTATCCGGACGTATTGCCCTTCGATCTGTGGAATGAGCTCGCGGGCGTTTATCTTGCTCATCTAGGGGTCAACCGGGCGGAGCTGATGGAAGCTTTGCAACGGGGGAGTACGCCAAGCGACGACTCGATCGCCGCCGCGCGGCTGGGGCTGTCGAGCGCGCAATGGAGCATCCTGACCGGCCAGGACAGGCGCCCGGTCTGGGAATACTGGGGCTATGGTTCCGCCGATTCGAAAGGAATAGATTTCAAGACCCACCTGGCCGTGGTCTCGAACTTTTTGGATCGGGCTCGAATTGAATACGACGATCTGCTCGACCTGCTTCACAGCCGGTTCGCGAACCCGAACGGCATCGTGATCACCGGAGACGATTGCGACACTGCCGACATGACTTTGAAGACTCTGGCGAGGGACGATCCCGGCCGGATGAACCGATTCCTCAGACTTTGGCGGAATCGCGGCTGGTCGATGCTCGATCTGGACAAGGCCCTCCACGCGCTCGATGTTTCTATCTTCAATCCAGCCGGCCTCCGCCGGTTGGCGAATCTGGATCGCGCGCAGGCGCTCACGAAGGCGCCTTTGTTGGACATCCTTTCGTGGTGGTCGCCGATGGATACCTTCGAAGATCGCGCCGAGAAAGACGAACCGGTCAAGCCGCTCTACGAACGCGTGTTCCTCAACCGCGCCGTGGACGCCGAAGCCGGCGAAGAAGACTTCCCGTTTGCGCTCAACGACGCGCGCGACGGATTGCGCAACACTGTTTCCTGGGACGACGTTCGCTCGCGGCTTCAAGCCGCTTTGGGCGTCAACGCGGACGAGGTGTCGTTGCTGATTGACGAGACGGTTGACGGTCTGCCGAATCCACAACGTGTGATTACCGGAACGACCGTGACGCTCAATGATCTGTCCGCCTTGTACAGGCATGTCAGCCTTTCCCGGGCGTTGAAATTACCGCTTGAATCTTTCATGGGACTGCTCCGGTTGATCGGTCTCGATCCGTTCGATGTCGATAGAACGGCCAGTACGGTCGATTTCATCGAGAGGGTCGCGGAAGTCAGAGCGTCGGACTTTTCGCTGGACGAGCTTCACTACTTGCTCGAACACGACGCGGACGCGGAGACTCGCGTCGGCGTCGCCGATGAAACGATAGGCCAAACGCTCGTTGAGATTCGCGATGGTCTGGCCCGGATTGAAACCGAATCCAGCGCGGCCAGCGATCCGAACTTACAGGAAACGCAGGGAAACGCTCTCATCATACAAAAGATCGCCACGCTTTCGGGGCGCGGCCTCGATTCGGTCGAGGATTTGTTGTCGTTGCGAGTGAAGATGATCGTGGCGGGCGCCGAAGCCGATGCGCTGAGCGGGCTGCGCGCGAGCCCGTATACCGCCACTACCGGCGACGAGATTGTCGCGGACGACGACGCGGAAGCCTTCGCGACGCTGCGCCGAATTCACAAGGCGGCTCTGGCGCTCAACAAACTGGAGGTCGATATTGACGAGCAAATTTGGCTCTTCGACGTCGGGACGCCGAACGGATTGCTGAATCCGGTCGATCTGCCGGCCGCCGCGCAAACCATCGCCGCCGGGGCGTGGGACGCGTGGGTGTTGTTCGTCGATCTGTTCAGCCTGCGCAAAGCGTTGCCCGGCGGCGAACCGAGCCTCGTCGAGTTGCTTCAGTTGATGGACTCGGCGGAAGACACGTTTCGAAGCGAATTGGCCGGCCGCACCGGCTGGCTTCGTGAAGACGTCGATACGTTGATCGCGGCGTTCGGCTTTCAGTTTCCCCAGGATTGGCGGGATGGCCGCGCGTTGTGGAAGTTGGTTGACGCCTTTGCGCTCATCCGCCGCGTCGGCGCTTCAGCGGCGCAGGTGGACGGGTGGGTTACGTCGGACATTCGCATGACGCAGGCGGAAGAGATTCGCCTGGCCGCCAAGGCGAAGCATGACGAAACTCAGTGGCTGTCCATCGCGCGCGCCTTGCGCGATCCGGTCCGCGAGAAGCAGCGCGCGGCGTTGGTCGGTTACCTCATTGCGCAAAACGAACAGTACGCTGACGAGGAGGATCTCTACAGCGACCTGTTGATCGATGTGGAGATGTCGGACCGATTGGGAACGCCTCTTTGAAAATGACGCTATCGATCCCGTGGTTATTGGCGCAACAGAGTCAAAGAGCGATGTCTTTACGCCTTCGCCGAAGGACGAGCCCTTCGAGCCCGAATTCGACTGGGACAAAACCGCCGAGCCGCCAATCGTCGTGGAGAAACAGACGCGGGCGCTAATCGCCCAGCCGGTCAAAGCAAGAGCGATCTCCGCCATTGGCGCAAGCGCCAGCCGGACTATTGCGCCGGCTGAGAGGCTCACGGTTGCGACGCTGCAGGTAAGCCAGAACCAGTTGAATGAATCCATCGTGGATAAAGACCCTTTCACGTCGGTAACGACGACCGCTGATTACCGCTTTTCTCTCTTCTACCATCCGTACGTCTGCGATTTTCTCAAAGAGGCGCGGCGGTTGGGTGTGGAAGGCTTGCTCGATCCGAACCCTGACGGCCCCGCCGCCGACCTGGTTCGGCAGAAGAAGCAGCTCGAATTCTTCGCTGGAACTTACGATCCGACCAGCCGCGCGCTTGAACCATACCCCATCCAGAAGATCGACTTTGATGTCACGGGGGCCTATTCCGGATACAACTGGGAGGTCTTCTTCCACGCGCCGCTCCTGATCGCCAACCGCCTTTTTCAAGATCAGCGCTTCGAGGAGGCGCGGCGCTGGTTGCATTTCATCTTCGATCCCACCAGCCGCAGCGACGAACCGGACGCGCTGCGCTTCTGGAAGATCCAGCCGTTTTACCGGCCGGCGGACGCGCCGATCGGCGAGTTCCTGGAACTGGCGGCCTCCACGGATAATTCCCCGGAGGTCGAAGCCGCTCGCGAACAATACGATCAACAGGTGAACGCATGGCTCGCGGACCCGTTCAATCCTCACGCCATCGCGCGGCTGCGAACCACGGCCTACCAGAAGTCAGTCGTGATGAAGTACCTCGATAACCTGATCGGCTGGGGCGACAACCTGTTCCGGCAAGACACAATTGAATCGATCGATGAAGCCCGCCATTCCCTTGCCTCGGCCGAGCGCAGCCTCGATGTCGTCCAAGAGCGAAGGGACTACTACCAGAACCTGATCAGCGCCGGCTGGCTGCCGGAAGAGAGTGAGCAAAAACGGTTGATGGAGAAGGCCCGCGGGCAACAGCTCCGAGGCTCCGCCGCTTCGATCCTGGCCGGAGGACTCTCCTTGATTCCGGAAATCAATTCGGGAGTATCGGGCATCAGCGGCAGCCCGGTGCTGGTAGCGACGATTGTAAGCGGTATCGCCCTTGCCAAAGCCGCCGAGACGGGAGCGCAAGCCTGGTCGATGGACGCTTCCGCAAAGAGCGCGGAAGCGTCCATCTCCAGCCTGACCGCCGGGTTCGCCCGCAGAGCGGAGGAATGGCGGCATCAACTAGAGCTTGGCAAGAGGGAGATCAAACAGATCGAGAAGCAAATCGAAGCCGGCAAGATCCGCGTGGCGCTCGCCGAGCGCGACATGGAAAATCACGAGCGCCAGATCGAGAACGCTCGCTCGGTCCGGGAGTTCATGGAAAACAAGTTCACCAACACGGAGCTTTATCAGTGGATGGCCGGCCAATTGTCCTCACTCTATTTCCAGAGTTATCAACTGAGTTACGACCTCGCCAAGAAAGCCGAGCAGGCCTATCGCCACGAACTGGCGCTGCCCGATTCGACCTTCATCAAGTTCGGCTACTGGGACAGCCTCAAGAAAGGCTTGCTGGCCGGCGAACGTCTCCAGTACGACCTGGAGCGCATGGACGCGGCGTACCTTGAGAACAACCGGCGCGAATACGAGATTACCAAGCACCTCTCGCTGGCGTCGCTCGATCCGGTCGCGCTCTTGAAGCTAACCACCGAAGGTTACTGCGAGTTCTCGATTCCGGAATCGCTGTTTGATATTGACTACCCCGGCCATTACCTGCGGCGGGTCAAGTCGGTGAGCGTGACAGTCCCGTGCGTGAGCGGGCCCTACACCAACGCGCCGTGCCGGCTGACTCTGGTATCGAGCCGCACGCGCATCGATCCGAGCGCCGCGTCCGACTATCCGTTCAATGTTGCGGGCAATGACAGCCGCTTCCAGTCGCATACCGGCGCCGTCGAATCGATCGTCGTCAGCGGTGGCCGCGAAGACGCGGGACTCTTTGCGCCCGATCATCGAGACGAGCGTTACCTGCCGTTCGAGGGGGCCGGGGCCATTAGCGACTGGAGCTTGAAACTTACCAGCGCGGTCCCCACGTTTGATTGGTCAACCATCACCGATGTCGTGCTGCACATGCGCTACACGGCTCGCGAAGGCGGCGACGCGCTCGGAGACAAGGCGATTGAATCTCTGAGCGCCGCGCTGGCCGGGATTCCGCTCCGCCGCGCTTTCTCCGCCAGGCGGGAGTTCCCAACGGAATGGAACGCTTTCCTGCATCCGGCGGTGGGAGCGACCGAGGCGACGTTGAAGGTGGAGCTTTCGGAGAATCGATTCCCGTATATCGCCCGCGACGCGGGGCTATCGGTGCGCGAACTGCAACTCGTCGCGCTCGTCAACGACCCGGCCGGCCCAGTCGATTGGACGCCAACCGATGTGGAAGTGATTACGGGTAATCAGCGGAACTCGGCTGTTTTGGTTTCAACGGAAAGCGAATTCGCCGGGCATCCAAACGCCACGCTCGCATACGGCGGCGCCGCGCCAGGCGTGTGGACGGTGATTGTCCCAACGACGAGTCTGGGCGCGCCCTCCGAGTGGATGGAAGATTTGGCGCTCGTGGTCACCTATGAAATCAATCTCACCAGCTGATGATGAGGAGGAGGATTTGAGATTTGAGATTTGAGATTTGAGACCGGTTCGCGATTGCGTGTAGGGGATCGCTGGATCGGTACCGCGAGCGGTAGCGAGCGCAGCCCCGATCAAACGGCCGCTTCAATAAGCCACGCTCGCTACCGCTCGCGGTACCGACCCGGTTGACCGGAGCCACGCTCGCTACCGCTCGCGGTACCAACCCGGTTGACCGGAGCCACGCTCGCTACCGCTCGCGGTACCGACCCGGTTGACCGGAGCCACGCTCGCTACCGCTCGCGGTACTGATCCGTTTGATCGGGGCCGCGCTCGCTACCGCTCGCGGTACTGATCCGTTTGATCGGGGCTGCGCTCGCTACCGCTCGTGGTACTGATCCGTACACTCAATTGGCCTGCAGGCAATCTCAAATCTCAAATCTCAAATCTCAAATCTCAAATGGCAAATGGAACTCTTCGCTCATTTCGCGATCTACCGGCTTTGGCAAGGGAGCGTCAATAAGGCGGGCATACTCTTTGCGTTTCGAGAGAGATGAAAGGACGAACATTTGACGGTTGAATGATCAATCTCAAATCTCAAATCTCAAATCTCAAATAACAAATGAGAAATGTTCTTCTCTTTTTACGGTGACGCAATCAGTGACGAATCATCGAGGTCTGACCAACGCCGAAGCTCTCGCTCGCCTGCGGCAGTTCGGGCCGAACGCGCTTCCGGAAAAGGCGCCCACGCCGAAGTGGCGGCGTTTCCTGCGGCAATTCCAAAGTCCGCTCATCTACATCCTGCTTTTCGCGCTGGCGGCGGATATCGCCATTTGGATCAGTGAAGGGGCGTCGGGGCTGCCGGTTGAATCCATCGCCATCGCCGTCATCCTGCTGCTCAACGCCGGTCTGGGCGTTTATCAGGAAGCCAAGTCCGAAGCGGCGCTGGCGCGGCTGAAGGAGATGGCCGCGCCGCTGGTTTGGGTGATGCGCGACGAGAAGCTCGTTCACTTGCCGAGCGCGGACCTGGTCCCCGGCGATCTCGCGCGCATCGAAGCCGGTGACCGGATTCCCGCCGACGGCGCCCTGGTCGAAGCCGAAGGAGTGATGGTTGATGAATCGTTACTGACTGGCGAGTCGGTTCCGATCGATAAAGAGCCCGGCGACGAAGCCCTGAGCGGGACGTTGCTCGTGCGCGGAAAGAGTTACCTTGAGGTCAGCCGCACGGGCCGGGAGAGCGCGATGGGACGGCTGGCGGTAATGATCGGCGGCATCGAGGCCGAGCCGACGCCTCTCGAACGCAGGCTGGAAAAATTCGGCGGACAGATAGCGCGCGTCGTGCTCGCGCTGGCCGTGTTGATCGCCATCGGCGGCGTGATGGTCGAAGGGATGGAACGCCTCAGCCACGTTTTTCTTTTCGCCGTCGCGCTCGCCGTCGCCGCCGTCCCTGAAGGATTGCCCGCGGTGATGACGTTGACGCTGGCGCTGGGCGTGGAGCGGATGGCGAAAAGAAAAGCCGTCGTGCGCCGCTTGAGCGCCGTCGAAGCGCTCGGTTCGGTGACGGTGATCGCCACGGACAAGACCGGGACGCTGACCGAAAACCGCATGTTTGTTAAGGGGCTGGATAGCCACGATGTTGAACGCGCCTTGCGGGCGATGACGCTGGCGAACGACGCGGACGAGCAGGCTGGCGCGGGCGATCCGCTCGAACTGGCGCTGCTCGAATACGCGCGCGCGCGCGGCGTCGAACTCGATCTTGTGAGACGCGAACATCCGCGGCGCGGCTCCCTGCCGTTCGACAGCTCGAACAAGTTCATGCGCGTCACCGTGGAGGAGAACAACGCGCTGGTGAGTTATCTCAAGGGCGCGCCGGAAGTGATATTGAAACGCAGCCGTCTTTCGATCGAAGAGCTGAGAAGCTGGGAAGAAAAGGCCGGCGGTTACGCCAGGGAAGGGGGCCGCATGCTGGCGCTCGGCCATCGCGAGGGAGAAGGCGACGAGGAGATCGAATTCCTCGGCCTCGTCCAACTATGGGATCCGCCGCGGCCGGAGGCGCCGGACGCGATCAGACGAGCGCAAGACGCCGGGATACGCGTGATGATGGTTACGGGCGATCACCCGGCCACGGCGATGGCCGTCGCGCGTGAAGTGGGTATAGCGACGAGCCGTGTCCTGACCGGGACGGAGTTGGAAACGATGACGCCGGAAGCGCTGAGCGAGGCGGTCAAGGAGACGAACATCTTCGCCCGCGTGGCGCCTGAACATAAGCTGCGGCTGGTCGAGGCGCTTAAACAGAGCGGCGAGATCGTGGCGATGACCGGCGACGGGGTGAACGACGCTCCCGCTCTCAAGCGCTCGGACGTCGGCGTGGCGATGGGGGAACGCGGCAGCGACGTCACGCGCGAGGTCGCCGATCTGGTGCTGGTGGATGACAACTTCGCCACCATCGTCGCGGCCATCGAGGAAGGCCGCAACATCTACGTAAACATCCAGAAGTTCTTCCGGTTTCTCTTCTCGACCAACCTCGCCGAAATCCTGATCGTGGCGGGCGGCGCATTCGGCGCGGCGCTGGTGGGATTGCGCGATGAAACCGGCGCGATCCTGCTTCCCCTGACGGCCGTGCAACTGCTCTGGGTCAACATCGTCACGGACGGCCCGCCCGCGTTGGCGCTCGGGCTGGATCAGGACCCCGGCGTGATGCGGGAGAGGCCGCGCGACCCGCAAGCGCCGCTGCTCGATCGCGAATCGCTCCGGTTTATTCTGGCGACCGGCTGCTTCAAGGCGATGATCGGCGCCGCGTTGCTGGTGGCGATACCGCTCATAGGCTTCAGCCTGCTTCAAACGCGCACGGCCATCTTTTTGCACGCGACCATCGGGCAATTGTTTTACGCCTATCCGTCACGGCGGATCAACGCGCCGCCGCAATTCAACGGCGCGCTGCATCTGGCCGTCATCCTGGGAGTCGGGTTGCAATTGTTAACCGTACTGCTTCCGGGGTTGCGCACGCTGCTCGGGCTGGAGCCGCTCACGATGGAACTGCTGGCGCTGGTGACGGCGGCCGTCCTGCTGACGTGGGGCGCGGCGGAGGCTTACAGCCGCCTCGCGCTCTCGGCTCATTTCACGCCTGAGCGAGCGGCTTCATGATGAGCGGCACGCTCAATGCCATCGAGCCCAATGGCATTAAGTTAGCCCTGGGAGCGCACGCGGCCTCGCGTGCGGGGCTGATGGAAGGATCTGTTTTTTTGGAAGAGCTGTCTCCGCAAGCTCCGCACGCGAGGCCGCGTGCGCTCCCAGGGACGACCGATCTTCTTAACTTAACGCCATTGGCCCTTGAGCCTGGCAGGAGGATATTGCGCTGACTCGCAACGTAAAAAGTAATGAGAAAAGCAATGAAGATTTTGTTAGCGGTTGACGGTTCGGAATGCAGCGATACGGCGGTTGAAGAGATCGCCAATCGCCCCTGGCCGCTAGAGTGCGATGTTTATGTCATCTCCGCGGTTCACTTGCCCTTCACGCCGACCACCGAAACGCGGGCGTTGCCGGAGAGTTATTACTCCCAACTGGAAAAAGCCGGGCGCGATCAAGCGGCATTGGCGGTCGATCGCGCCGTTTCGCGATTGCGCGAAAGCAATTCGGAAAGGGAGACGCCCCTGGCGTTGACGAGCGATGTCATCATCGGCCACGCGGAAGAGGCGATCATCGAGACGGCGAAGGCGTGGGAGGCCGATCTGGTCGTGCTTGGGTCGCATGGCTATCGAGGGTTCAGGCGCTTCCTGCTCGGCTCGGTTTCACATGCGGTCGCATTGCGCGCGCCCTGTTCCGTGGAGATCGTTCGCAAAAAAATACAGGACGGGCAATAGGCCGTCTGTGGCGCGACTGTCCCCACAACAGTTGTTGCGCCACAGACTCCTCGGCAGGCTGCGGACACGATAAATAGCTATCGAGCTTTTCATCCTGCCTACTTAATAATGCGGGTGAAAACGACAAAACGGCTCATGATGAGGGAGATTTTTTTGGCCTCCGCATGCGATTTCGTTCATAATGCGCAGCGGTGATCAAGAAGCGGGCGAATTCCTTTGCCTATCTGACAGGCCATCTCAGGCCACCTGGAGGTATCATCATGGGTTTCATGCGCTCCGGACAGTCCTGCTTTCACCGCCGCCTCGTTCCTTCCAATCTGCGAGCCGGCAACGCCAGCAGGTTCGCCAACCTCCGCCGCCGGCCAATCGGCTTTCTCCGGAAAATGGCTGAGGCGCTTACCGTCTTGTGTATCTGCAGTCCAATTTGGCCTGGCCTATCCGCTCCGGCGCAAAGCGCCAGGGAGATCGGTTTGATTGAGCCGGGCAAGCCGGTGGAGAGAGAGCTTGCCGCGGGGCAGAGCCATTTTTACCGGTTCGAGCTTATCGAGGGCCAGTACGCTCGCGCAACGCTGGACAAGAAGAGCGCGGATTTCGTCCTCATCGTGTCCGGGCCTGAAGGCGGGAACATCGCCGAAGCAAGAGGCGCTCAACCGCAAGAGCCTCTGGGCGTGGTTTTGGTGGCGAGGGCTTCCGGCGCCCACCGGATAGAGGTTCGCTCGCTCGCCAAAGAAGGCGCCCCGGCAAGTTACAAATTGAGCGTCGCGGAACTGCGCATGGCGACGGAGCAGGACCGCAACCACGTGGCCGCGGCGAAGGTCTACACGGAAGCGACGCGGCTCCGCGTTGAGGGCACGCCTCAATCACTGCGACAGTCAATCGAAAAGTATGAAGCGGCGCTGCCACTTTACAGAGCCGGCGGCCAGCGCCAGGCGGAGGCTGACACGCTGGCGACCATCGGGTTGGTCTGCGCTCAACTGGGTGAACACCGGAAGGCGCTCGATTTCTATCAACAGGCGCTGCCGCTCTATCGCGGTCTCGGCGTCCGGCGCGGCGAAGCCATCGTTCTGGCCAGCATCGGAGGCGTCTATTCCTCCCAGCAGGACTATCGGAAGGCGCTCGATCCTTTCCAGCAGGCGCTGGCGATTTATCGCGATCTCGGCGACCGGCGCGGCGAAGCGGCCGCGCTCAACAACATCGCGCGGATCTACGGTTCATTGGAGGATCATGAGAAGTTGCGCGAAATCTACCGTCAGACGCTGGCGCTTGAGCTCGCGCTCGATGATCGCCGCGGCCAGGCCTCCGCGCTCAGCAACCTCGGAGCGACACACAATTTGTTGGGCGAGCATCAACAGGCGCTCGACTCCTACCATCAGGCGCTGGCGCTGTATGGCGCTGCCGGCGACCGGCGAGGCGAGACGAACACACTCAACTCGCTGGGCGGTATTTACAGATCTTTCGACGATTATCAGAAAGCGCTCGATTACTACGGGCGGGCGTTGGCGCTTCATCGCGCCGCCGGCGACCGCAACAGCGAAGCCGCCTCGCTTAGCAATCTGGCGGCTGTCCATATCTCGCGGAGCGAATACCGGCAGGCGCTGGATTTCTTCAATCAGGCGCTGGCGCTCTTGCGCGCCGCCGGCAATCGCCGGGGCGAAGCCTCCGCGCTCAATGGCGTCGCTGCGGTTTATACCGCTTTGAACGACAGCATCTCGGCGCTCGACGTCTACCAGCAGGCCCTGCCGATTACTCGCGCCACGGGCAATCGCCGCGGCGAGGCCGCCGTGCTCAACAACATCGGCCGAACGTACTTCTCAATAGGCGATCATCAAAAAGCGCTCGACTTTCATAGCCAGGCGCTCTCGATCATCCGCACGATCAAAGACCCGCGCGGCGAGGCGCAAATGCAATACAACATCGCCCGCGCCCTACGCGCGCGCGGCGATCTGGACGCGGCCCGCTCTAACGTCGCGGAGGCCATTCGTCTCGCGGAATCGCAGCGTTATGGAGTCTCCAGCCAGGAATTGCGCGCTTCTCTCCTCGCTTCGGCGCGGAGCTTCTACGAGCTTGAGATTGATTTGCTGATGCAACTGCACAAACGGAACCCGGCCGGAGAACTCGCCGCCGTCGCGCTGGAAACCAGTGAGCGCGCCCGCGCCCGCAGCCTGCTCGAGTTGCTGGCCGAAGCGCGCGTTGATCTGCGCCATGGCGTCGAGCCGGCGCTGCTGGAACGCGAGCGCAAACTGCAACGCTCGCTCGACGAAAAAGCCGAACGCCAGACGCAGTTGCTCAGCGGCCGGCACACCCCGGAACAGGCTGCCGTAGCGGCTAAAGAGATCGAATCGCTCCTGGCCGAGTACCAACATATCCAGGGGCAAATCCGCAGCGCCAGCCCGCGCCACACCGCGCTGACCGAGCCCCAGCCGCTTAGCCTCAAGGAGATTCAGCGGCAAGTCCTGGACGGCGACACCGTGCTTTTGGAGTATGCGCTGGGAGACGAGCGAAGCTACCTATGGGTATGCGCCAACGATTCCATCACGGGCTACGAGTTGCCCAAACGTGAAGAGATCGAAGCCGCGGCGCGCAAGTTTTATGAGCTGGCGAAGAAGGCTGATTCGGCAATCACCCAGGCGCCGGAAGCGGCGGCGGCGCTGAGCCGGATGCTGCTGGCGCCGGCGTCTGGCCGCCTGACAGCCAAAAGACTCGTGATCGTGGCTGACGGGATCTTGCACTACATCCCCTTTGCGGCGCTTCCCTCGCCTGAGACAGGGAGACAGGGAGACAGGGAGACAGGGAGACAGGGAGACAGGGAGACAGGGAGACAGGGGAAATCCCCACTCTCCACGCCCCTGATTGTCAATCACGAGATCGTGACTCTGCCCTCGGCTTCCGTCCTCGCCGAGATGCGGCGCGAGTTAGCCGGGCGAAGGCTCGCCGCCGGAGCCGTCGCGGTCTTTGCCGATCCGGTCTTCAGCCGCGATGATTCACGAGTCAGGGCAACGGGCAAGACTGCTGAGACGCCGCTTCTGACGCGAGACCTCGAACGATCCATAAGAGATGTGAGGGGTGATGGAACATGGTTCCCGCGGCTGCCGTTTTCGCGGCGGGAAGCGGAGGCGATTGTCGCGGCCGCTCCTCGAGGCCGATGGTCGAAGGCGCTGGATTTTCAGGCCAGCCGCGCAGCGGCGACCAGCAATGATTTGAGCGATTACCGCGTCATACACTTTGCCACGCACGGGCTGCTCAACAGTCATCACCCTGAGCTGTCGGGCATCGTGCTCTCGCTGGTTGACCAACAGGGACGGCCGCAAAACGGGTTCCTGCGTCTGCACGAGGTCTACAACCTGAAGCTTCCCGCCGAGCTGGTCGTGCTGAGCGCGTGCCAGACGGGATTGGGCAAGGAGATTCGCGGCGAGGGACTGGTCGGATTGACGAGAGCTTTTATGTACGCGGGGGCCGCCCGCGTGGCGGCGAGTCTGTGGAAGGTAGACGATGCGGCGACGGCGGAATTGATGAAGAGGTTCTACCGCGGGATGTTTGACAAAGGACTCAGACCGGCGGCGGCTTTGCGGGCGGCGCAGATCGAGATGTGGCGGCAGGAGCGCTTCAGCGCGCCTTATTTCTGGGCGGCGTTCGCGCTGCAGGGTGAATGGAGATAGTCGAGAATCAGTACCGCGAGCGGTAGCGAGCGTAGCTCTCTCAATAGACCGACCGATGGAGACGCGCTCGCGCTACCGATTCGATAGTGAGGAGGCCAACCATTCGCAAAATCGCGTGGGTCATCAACGAGGCCGCCTTTGGCAAGCTGCTCGCTCTGTTTGACGCGGACGCTGAGCGCGCGGGGGAGAAGTATGAGCTGATGCGCTCGAAGCTCATCAAATTCTTCCGCTGCCGCGGCTGCCGCACACCGCACGAATTGGCCGATGAGGTGATGAATCGCCTGGCGCGCCGGATTGATGACGGAGAGACGATTCGACCGGAGACGCTGGCCGAATACTTTTACGGAGTGGCGCACAACGTTTTGCGGGAGTCGCTCCGCAATCCGGAAACCGCTTTCTCGTCGCTCGAAACGCTCCCGCCTTCCGAACACCCGAAAGAAAATCCGGTCCGGCTCGCTGAACACATAACGGCAAAGCGCGAGACCGAGCGGCGGCTCGCCTGCCTCGAATCGTGCGTGGAAAAGCTGCCGCCCGAAACGCGCCAATTGATCGTTTCCTACTACGAAGAGGAAACGGGCGCCAAGATCGGCAATCGCCGGCGATTGGCCGAGGCGGCCGGCATCCCGATGAATGCCTTGCGGATTCGCGTTCATCGGATCAGAGCGAAGCTGGAAAAGTGCGTCATCGAATGCCTCTGCCTTTCAGAGTGAAATGGATTTGAGGCTTTAGCAATCACAGATGGAGAACCGCCTTGAAACGCCATCGCGTAGAAGATGAATTATTGGTCCGGTATCTGCTTGGCCAGTCGAGCGAGACGGAGCAAACGCAGATCGAAAGGGACTATTTCGACGACGACGAGTTTTACGAGCGGCTGGGAGCCGTCGAAGACGAGTTGATCGACGCTTACGCGCGCGGCGGGCTCCGGGCGGAAGAGCGCGAGCAATTTGAGAAACACTTTCTGCGGGACGCTGAGCGCCGCGAAAGAGTGGAGTTTGCGCGCGAGTGGCGGACGTTTGTTTCCGGACTGTCCGCGGCGGAGAGGCCGGTAGAAGAACGCGCGCGTCAGGCGAAGCGGTTGGAGTTTCCGCCGTTTGGCCGTCGCGCGGCGCTCATCCCGCTGGCGGCGGCTGTGCTGCTTTTGATAGGAGCGTGGCTGGCGGCGCAAACCGTGCGCCTGGGGCGTCAGCTTGAGCAGGCGCGCGCCGAGCGAGATGCGCGGGAGAGAACGCAACAGCGGTTGCAACAGCAAGTGGACTCAGAGCGCCGCCGCAACGAACAACTGCTCGCCGAGTTGGAGAGCGAACGCGGCAAGCGTGAAGATCGAAGCGCTCCCGGATCAGCGCTCCCGGTAATCGTTTCATTCATTCTCAGTCCGGGTCTGCCAAGAGACGCGGGCGACGCCAGACGGCTCGCCATCCCGCCCGAAGCGGCGCAGGTCAGATTGTGGATCACTTTCAAAGCCGGCGCCTATCAAAGTTATCGCGCCGAGCTTCAGACTGTTGAAGGCCGAGTGATCTGGAGCCAGCGTGGATTGACCGCCCAGCCCAGAGGCGAGGAGAAGATGGCGCAGATGACCATTCCTGCCCGACGGCTTAAAGACGATGACTATATCCTGATCCTCAAAGGGGCCGCTCCCACCGGCGAGTTGAGCGACGTGAGTGAGTATTCCTTCCGGGTTGTCAGATAAAGCCTCCCCTCCGCGCCTGTCAGTGTCAGTAGCTCGCTCGAGCAATTTTTCATTTGAGATTTGAGATTTGAGATTGGTCATTGCCAGATGCATGACCGATTCAATGCCCAATAAACATCGAGCGATTTCCGGGGCAATGACCAATCTCGAATCTCAAATCTCAAATGAAAAATGCTCTTCCTCTCCGACTTCGCGATCTATATCTTTCCCTTCAAACCCTTTGTTGATTGAGCCATCAGCGCCGCCCCGCCTTTTTCACACCTTGTTTCCGTTCCCTGCCATCGCTCAGAGAAATGTTTTTTCGTTTTACTCAAATAGTCAGTGAGGAGCCAAGCTCCCGGCTCTGAAAGGCTCCGGTTATTGCGGCCGGGGCCGATCATTTGAGTAATGAAGGCAAGTAATGAAGGCGAGTAATGAAGGCGAGTAATGAGGGGCAAATGGATATGTTGATCCAAAACGAAGCGCGGGAGCGCCGCTCGCGGCCGTTTGGGCGCCATCGGCCTAAGCTCTCGGTCGTCATGCCGGTCTACAACGAGCGGGGGACCATTGAGCAAATCCTGCAACGGGTTCAGGCCGTGGAGATCGAGAAAGAGATCGTGATCGTGGATG
>Ga0187894_10001158_pt1 | contig 34757 bp, 33 predicted proteins | sample GBC1701081metaG_FD_136650 | JGI IMG/M metagenome (GOLD analysis project Ga0187894, IMG submission 136650) | White microbial mat communities from a lava cave in the Kipuka Kanohina Cave System on the Island of Hawaii, USA - GBC170108-1 metaG ...
AAAGCCGAATTGGTCGAGGCGAATCTTCGTCTCGTCGTCAGCATCGCCAAGAAGTACACGAACCGAGGTCTCCAGTTCCTCGACTTGATCCAGGAAGGCAATATCGGCCTGATGAAAGCCGTCGATAAGTTCGAATATAAGCGCGGCTACAAGTTCAGCACCTATGCCACCTGGTGGATTCGCCAGGCGATTACCCGCGCGATTGCCGATCAAGCCCGGACGATCCGTATCCCTGTGCATATGATCGAGACCATCAACAAGCTGATTCGAACCTCCCGCCATCTGGTTCAGAAACTCGGCCGCGAACCGACGCCGGAAGAAATAGCCGAGCGTATGGATCTGCCGCTCGATAAGGTGCGGAAAATTTTAAAAATCGCGCGCGAGCCGATTTCTCTGGAGACCCCGATTGGCGAGGAAGAGGACAGTCATTTAGGAGACTTTATCGAGGACAAGAAAGCCGTGTCTCCTCTGGAAGCGGCGATCCGGTACGATCTCCAGCGCCAGATCAACAGCGCACTGGAAACACTCACGCCGAGGGAAGAGAAAGTGCTGCGGAAGCGGTTCGGCATCGGCGAAGCGACCGACCATACTCTGGAAGAAGTCGGTCAGGATTTCGAAGTGACCCGCGAACGTATCAGGCAGATCGAGGCCAAGGCGTTGCGCAAGCTTCGTCATCCAAGCCGGAGCAAGAAGCTACGCAGCTTTGTGGAAAGTCTGTGACGCGTCATGGAATGGTTCCTCTCGGGATTTGACTCCCCTCTCCGGACAGCCTAAAATTGGCTGTTCGTGTCTGTGGGTCAGGCACGAGAGAGTCATCCGCCTGATCGGGCCCATAGCTCAGGTGGTTAGAGCGGCTGACTCATAATCAGCTGGTCCTAGGTTCAAGTCCTAGTGGGCCCACCAGCGCAGCAGCGGGATTTATCGCCGAGGGCGTTGTTTAGAACAGTAAGGAATAGGAGCGCGTTGAACCAGAATCTCTCCCCCCTTATCGAACTCCAAAAACTGGATCTCCGCATCGCGGAAATCAAGGACCAGCGACGAAAAATCCCAGAGCGGCTCCAGGCGGTCGACGTCCCTCTTCGAGAGGCTCGGCAGCTCCAGCAACAGTCCAGTGCGTCTGTGGAAGTGCTTGTCAAAGAGCGGCGGTCGCATGAACAGGATCTTGAAGCGCAAGAAGCGCACACTGAGAAAATGAAGTCGAGGCTGTCCGAGCTGAAATCCAACAAGGAATACCAGGCGCATCTGTTCGAGATTGAGGTTGCCAACAAGAAGAAGGGGGACATCGAGGAGAAGATTTTGCTCTGCATGGAGAAGATCGAACAACTCCAGCGGGCGGCGAAAGAAGCGCAAGAGAAGCTCAGCGCCATAGAAAAAACCTTTGCGCAAGAAAAACAGGCGCTCGATGAGCTGGAGCACAGACTCTCAACGGAGTTGGCCGATCTTGAGGCGCAACAGCAAGTCCGTGCGACTCATGTTGAGAAGGGGTTGCTCAGCCGCTATAACTCGATCAAAGCGTTGCGCAAGGATCACGCGCTCGCTGAAATTAAAGAGGGGATCTGTTCCGGGTGCCGCCTGCAGCTTCCTCCACAACTGATTTCAGAAGTCAAACGCGCGGAAGATCTCCACACCTGCCCCTACTGCCGTCGGATGCTTTATTGGGATGGGCAAATTCCTGTCGAATCCGCGCCGCGCCCCGATCTCGACAAGACATCGGCGCTTGAGATTGGCGAGTCGGTTTAGTGTATTTCCGCCAGCACGGCCTGCGTTGTTTTGAAGTGCAGTTTGGCGACCGATCCTAGTCGTTCCTCTCCATGTTTTTTCACGACCATGCGTCCGGCCAGTTCGACGGCGGACGATGCCCCTTTGGGCAACGTCGTGCCGATCTCGTCTGAGAGGCGTTTCAATCGGAGGAGGAACTCCGCCCGGGCTAGGATCGAAGCGGCGGCCACGGCCAGATCGGATTCGGCCTTATGCCGTTGTTCCAGTACGATCGTGCGCCCTTTCTCCTGTAAGGCGTTCAGAATCAACCGTTCATCGCCGAACTGATCCGCAATCGCGCGTCCGCACGAGACCTTTTCCAGGAGGGTTTCCAGGGCCTTGGCATGGCCCCACGCCAGCAGGCGATTCAAATTTCGGATCTTCGCGTACAGCTCGTTGTATCGTGATGGCCCTATTGCGATAATGCTGTGGGGACACAGCATCCGGATGTCAGGCGCCATCTCAAGAATGCGGCCGTCTGATATTTTCTTGCTGTCCCGGACATTCATCAAGGTCAATTCACTTTGCGTGGTGGCGTCGACAAAGACAGCGGCGATGACCAGAGGGCCGAAGTAGTCTCCCTTGCCGGACTCATCGATGCCGATTCGTTCCATCGTCGTTGTGTTTGTTGTTGTGGTCACGGGTCAGGAACTCTTCGGATAGAAACGTTACAGAGGCGGTAGGCGCGCTAATCTAACAGAGCCTCAAAGGACGGTCAATTTTTCCGACCCTAGGCGAGAGGTCGCTATTATCAAGGAGGAAGGGCATGTGGACATGGAAGTCACTCTCGCGCAGAAAGGTCTTGGTGGTGGCGGGACTTGGACTGCTGGCGATCGGTGGATGTGAAACCAATCCCTATACGGGCCGGTCTCAGTTGCTCATGACGTCGGTGTCGGAAGAGGCTCAAATGGGTGCGCAGGCTTATGAACAGGTGAAGAATGATCCCAAAATGCGACCGTCTCAGGATCCTCGTGAGATCGAGCCGGTGAAGAGAGTTGCGGCTCGGATTGTCGAGGCTGCGAAACGGTCGAAGTATGCTGAGGTGGCGCAGCAGTTTCAGTGGGAAGTGACGGTCATCAAGGATGACAAAATGGCGAATGCCTTTGCGCTGCCCGGCGGGAAGATGGCGGTCTATACCGGTATCTTTCCCATGGCCAAGACAGAAGCAGGGTTGGCTGCCGTCATGGGGCATGAAGTTGTCCATGCCTTGGCCCGACACGGCGCAGAACGGATGAGTCAGGGCCAACTGATGAACGCCGGCCTCCAAGTCGTCGGTACAGCGGCTGGGGCGGCAGGTGGAGGCGGGATGTTGGGGCAGGCGGCGATGGCGGCGCTTGGTGTCGGGGCGCAGGTGGGCGTATTACTGCCCTTTAGCCGAAAGCACGAGTCGGAAGCAGATTATGTCGGGATTTTGCTCGCGGCGGATGCCGGCTATGATCCGCGCGAGTCGATAGCCCTGTGGGAACGGATGGGGCAGATGTCTGGTGGCGGTGCGCCATCAGAGTTTATGTCGACGCACCCAAGCCACGAGACTCGTATCGCTCAACTGAAAAAGTGGATGCCGGAGGCCATGGCCATCTATCAGACCAAGCCGCCAGTGCCTGCGGCATTGTTGCCATCCGTTCAGTAGGTCAAAGCATCTGTGGTGCGCTCTTGAAAGCGCAGATCTCCAGCTCTATAGTATCTAGCGCGAGGGAGAAGACTGGGTGATCGCTCGTGACGGAGACGTTGCGAGAGGAAAGTCCGGACTTCATGGGCGGGGCGCTGGGTAACTCCCAGGCGGAGCGATCCGACACCAGCACCACAGAAAACAAACCGCCGATGGCCACGGTGACGGGGCTTCAATCCGGTCACATTGGCTCAGGTAAGGGTGAAACGGTGGGGTAAGAGCCCACCGCGGCGGTGGCGACATCGCCGGCATGGTAAGCGTTGCCTGATGCAAGGCCAAATAGGAAGACACCTGTCGGCTTTTTTCGGAGAGCCGGCGACCGGCTGGCCCGGCCGAGGTCTTCGGGTAGGTCGCTTGAGGTTCGAGGTAACTCGAATCCCAGAGAAATGATCATCTCTGCTTGGGAGCATATCCCAGGCAGGACAGAATCCGGCTTATCGGTCTTCTCCACCGCGCTTTTTTATCGCACGGCGCAGTTCCTCTTCCGTCACGTTTCCTGCCAAGTGCTCGACCTCATCGAGCAAGACAACAGGAACCCTTGTCCCATAGCGCTCCATCAAGACCCTGTCACTTTCGATAGAGACCTTGTTCGTTTCAATGTGGAGTTCTAACTGTAGATGCGTGGCAATTCGGTAGACGACATCGCAGAGATGGCAGTCTTTACGAGACAAGATGGTCACGCGGATAGGCATACTCATGAGGGCATGATCCGAGCCGACGAGTTTGTGGTGGTGGAGGGTATCATGTGGGGAGGAAGACTGTCAGAGAATGAGGCTGCTAGATCCGCCCTACTATTGACGGGTGGAAACATCTGGTGATAGGATCGCACATATTTCTCCCTGATTTTTCAGAATGTTCTGAGCAATCGCGGGCTCGTGTCCGGTCTTAGCTGGACGAGCTGCGGCGAAGCTTATGTTGTGTTGACTCCATTGCCTAGTTCTTACTAGCTGTATGGAGGGAGGTTCTGCCATGAAGCTCACAGGTGCTGAGATCTTCATCGAGTGTCTCAAACGGGAAGGCGTCAAGACGATTTTTGCGCTTCCTGGTGGTGTCGTTCTGAAGATTTTCGACATGCTTCATCAGCAGAAGGACATTGATGTAATCCTGACTCGTCATGAGCAGGGAGCCGGCCATATGGCGGAAGGCTATGCCAAGGCGACCGGTAAGGCCGGGGTCTGTCTTGTAACCTCCGGACCGGGTATGACGAACGTGATCACGGCGTTGGCGGATGCCTACATGGACTCCGTTCCGTTGGTCTGTTTCAGCGGACAAGTTCCCACCAGCCTTATTGGGAATGATGCGTTCCAAGAGGCGGATAATGTGGGGTTAAGTCGTCCCTGCACCAAATACAATTTCCTGGTGAAAGACGTAAAAGATCTGGCAATGACGATCAAAGAGGCCTTTTACATTGCGACGACGGGGCGTCCAGGCCCGGTGCTGGTGGATATTCCGAAGGATGTATCCATGGATAAGGCGGAATTTGTGTATCCGAGTTCCATCTCTATCCGCAGCTACAATCCAGTGTATGAAGGGAATAAGTGGCAGATCAAGCAAGCGGCCGAGGCCATGTCGAAGGCAAAGAAGCCGATCTTGTATGTCGGTGGCGGTGTTGTGTTCTCTGGTGCGTCACAAGAGCTATTGGAATTAGCTGAACTGACTCATATGCCGGTCGACATGACATTGATGGGGCTTGGGGCGTTCCCGGGCGAGCATCCCCAGTCTTTGGGTATGCTGGGCATGCACGGCACTTATTGGGCGAATATGGCCATGCACTATTCCGATCTTGTCGTGGCCATCGGGGCACGGTTTGACGATCGTGTGACCGGAAAGGTCTCCGAGTTTTGCCCTCACGCCAAGGTCATCCACATCGATATCGATCCGACCTCGATCAGGAAAAATGTCAATGTCGACATTCCGATTGTCGGCGACTGCAAGATGGTGCTCCGTGAGCTGATTCAGATTCTTCGCGCCACGGTGAACGGCGATCAACGGGAATTGCGCAAGCCCTGGTGGAATCAGATTCATGAATGGCAACAGGCGAATCCTCTTGTGTATCAACAAGAAGCGGATGGGCCGATCAAGCCGCAACATGTCGTCAGGCGGCTCTATGACCTCACAAAAGATCGGGACCCAATCGTGTCGACTGATGTCGGGCAGCACCAGATGTGGGCTGCTCAATATTTTAAGCTGGCAAAGCCGAATCGCTGGCTGACATCCGGGGGACTTGGAACCATGGGGTTCGGATTTCCTGCCGCCATGGGCGCGCAGGCTGCATTTCCGGGACGATTGGTCCTTTGCATTGCGGGCGACGGCAGTATTCAGATGAATATGCAGGAAATGGCGACGGCGGTGGTGCATAAGTTGCCGGTGAAGATCATCATTCTGAACAACCGATTCCACGGGATGGTGCGTCAGTGGCAGGATCTTTTCTACGAAGGTCGATATGCCTCCAGTTATCTGGAGACAACGCCGGACTTTGTGAAGCTGGCGGAGGCATACGGAGCGGTCGGGCTCAGGGCCAGCAAGCCGTCCGAGATCGATGCCGTTATCAAGGAAGCGATCGCGGTGAATAAGCCGGTGATTGTCGATGTGCCGACGTATCCCTATGAAAATGTCTACCCAATGATTCCCGCAGGCGGCTGCAACCATGAGATGATTTTAGAAGATCCGCCGGCCTTGAAAACCAAGCAGTCTGGAGCTGGGCAGGTGGCTCCCAAAGACTCAGACACCATTCTGACGGCTTAATCGGCGGCATCTGGAGTTGCGCGAGGCATGGAACACATTATTTCGGTCACAGTCGAGAATAAATTCGGCTCATTGTCTCGCATCGCAGGTTTGTTCAGCGGTCGAGGATTCAACATTGAAAGTCTCTCAGTGGCGCCGACGCTCGATCCGTCCATGTCGCAGATGACCATCGTCACCTCCGGAGACGAACGGATCATCGAGCAGATCGTGAAACAGCTCAATAAACTCATCGATGTCATTAAGGTTGTGGATTTGAACGAGAGCGATTTTGTCTCACGGGAGACCGCGCTCATCAAGGTGCATACGCGGCCGGAAGATCGGGCGGAAGCATTGCGGATCGCCGATATTTTTCGGGCCAACGTGATTGATTCTACGCCGGCGACGTATACTATCGAAGTCACCGGAGACCCACGAAAAATCGAAGCGATCATCAATCTGCTGCAGCCGCTTGGAATAAAGGATCTCACGCGCACCGGGCGGGTTGCGGTTGCCCGCGAGTCGATTCGGTCGACGGACGTGCAGGCGAAGAAAGTTGCCCGCGAATAGGCGTCACCTCGAACTCAACGCCCAATCGGTTTCGTGACACGGGTATTACCCCAGGAGCAATCGATGAAGATTTACTATGATAAGGATGCCGACATTCAACAGATCCGGAATAAGAAAGTCGCGGTGATCGGCTATGGCAGTCAGGGCCATGCTCATGCGCTCAATATGAAGGAGAGTGGCGTGAGCGTGGTGATCGGGCTGCGCGAAGGCCCCTCATGGAAGAAGGCGGAGCAAAGCGGGCTGAAAGTCGTGCCGGTGGCCGATGCCGTCAAGATGTCAGATGTCGTCATGATTCTCGCACCTGATGAAGCGCAATCGGCCATCTATCGGCAGGAGATCGCCCCGAATCTGAAGCCAGGCTCTTATCTCGCGTTTGGTCACGGCTTCAATATTCACTTTGGGCAAATCGTGCCGCCGCCCACGATCAATGTGTTCATGGTTGCACCCAAAGGGCCGGGCCATCTCGTTCGATCGGAATATACGAAAGGCAGTGGGGTGCCCTGTTTACTCGCGGTCCATCAGGACCCGAGTGGAACGACCAAGCAGCTGGGCCTTGCCTATGCCAGTGCGATCGGGGGCGGGCGAGCCGGTGTGATTGAAACAAATTTTCGTGAAGAAACCGAGACAGATCTTTTCGGCGAGCAGGTTGTCCTCTGCGGAGGACTCACGTCTCTTATCCAGGCCGGGTACGAGACCCTCGTGGAAGCCGGGTATTCTCCGGAGATGGCCTATTTCGAGTGCCTACATGAAGTAAAATTGATCGTGGATTTGATCTATCAGGGCGGCATTGCCAATATGCGGTATTCTATCAGTACGACGGCCAAGTATGGTGATATCACTCGTGGTCCCCGGATAGTGACGGAGCAGACGAAGTTGGAAATGAAGAAGATTTTGAGTGAAATTCAGCAAGGCCAGTTCGCGAAGGAATGGGTACTGGAGAATCAAGCGAACCGTCCAGTCTATAATGCGCTGTTGGCGAAGGGTGAAGCCCATCCCATCGAAGAGGTCGGGGGCCGGTTGCGGGCGATGATGCCCTGGTTGAAAAAGGACCAATTGGTCGATAAGACCAAGAACTAAGGATTGAGGACTCTGTGGCGGATCGTGCCGTCGGCATCCCGTTTGCCAAAGAGGGAATTCCCTTCATCGGAGCGGCTGTCGGCGTTACACTGCTGGCAGGGTGGTTGGGCTGGGCCATTGCGGCGGTCGGGGCGGCGATCCTGACGCTATTCGTTTCTTGGTTCTTTCGCAATCCGTCCCGGGTGGTTCCTCAAGGGCCTCGGCTTGTCTTGGCATCCGGTGACGGGAAAATCATCGCCATCGAAGAAGAGTTCGAGCCTCGATTCCTCAAAGATCGCAGTATCAGAATCAGCATTTTCTTGAACGTATTCGATGTGCACATTAACCGGGTGCCTTGTGAGGGAATCATCGAAGACGTGCAATACCAACCGGGGTTATTTTTGGTCGCGAGCAAGCCGGATGCAACATTGAGGAATGAGCAGAACGCCCTGATGATTAAAACGGTGCGGGGGCCAAAAGTATTGTGTGTGCAGGTGGCCGGATTGATTGCCAGACGGATCGTCTGTTGGGTGTCGCCAAGAGATCGGGCGGTGCTCGGTGAACGATTCGGTTTGATTCGATTTGGGTCGCGGATGGATACGTTTCTTCCTGTCGGGACGGCTATTAAAGTTGCCGTCGGCGATCGAGTCAAAGGTGGGGAGACCATCTTGGGAGAGTTGCCATGAAAACCGCCGGACTTCGTCAATCATTCGGAAGAGACGGGAAGCGGCGTAAAGCCGCCATGCACTTGATTCCCAATCTTTTTACGACGGGGAACCTCTTGTGTGGCGTGTTTTCGATGCTGTCCGTGTTCAATGCAGACTACATGGTCGCAGCGGTTGCCATCCTGGTGGCAATGATCTTCGACATACTCGATGGAAAGTCTGCAAGGCTGACGAACAGCACCAGCCATTTCGGCTTTGAATATGACTCATTGTCTGACGTGGTGTCGTTCGGGGTGGCTCCGGGTCTCTTGATATATTCCTGGGCATTGAGCGGGCAGGGTATGTTCGGTATGGCGGTGATGTTTGCATATGTGGCGATGGGTGCAGTCCGATTGGCACGATTTAATTCCACTACGTCCGTGCCGGACGGCAAGTACTTTACCGGCTTGGCTATTCCTGCGGCGGCAGGGGTTGTGGCGTCGCTTGTGATTTTCGACCATTATAGCGTCAGGATTGGAACAGAAGTGAAGCCCCTTCTTGTCCTGATTATTACGCTGACCCTTTCGTTTTTGATGGTGAGTACTATCAAGTATCGGAGCTTTAAAGACATGAAGTTCCGCGGCGGCCAGCAGATTACCTATCTCGTATGGGGGATCTTGGGGCTCATGCTCATAGCTGCTTGGCCCCAAGTTATGCTATTTGTTATCTTTGCCGGGTATGCCTTGCTCGGTCCTGCGGAACGTCTCGTTGGACTTCTCTCCAAGGTGGCCGGGAAACGTCCGTCGCCTAAGACCGAGCAGTCCGTGACGGAGTCGAAGTTTTAAAGGCTGTGAAGAACACTATTTGGGCATACGAGAGCCAAGTAAACGGATTTTCCTCGCATTCTGTTAGTGAATGGCCGTGACGAGGAGTAGTACGCGATTCGCACAGCAATGAGAGAGCTGGTGGATGGTGCAAACCAGCCTGTGCGGCGCAGAACTCACCTCTGAGCCAGAATCCATGAAACCCGAGTAATGGATTCCGCCTCGCCCCCGTGACAGGGCATAATGAAGGGCTGTGGACGACGCACGTCGTTCATGGCTGAATCAGGGTGGTACCACGGAGCTTCTGAAGCCTCCGTCCCTGGGCGTAGGGATGGAGGCTTTTGTGTTTTTGCAGACTGCTGAAAACGACCGCCAGCTTCGTTCTCAGCTTGAAGACATCCTCAACGTACCCCAAGGGGTACGCCTGCGGTGTCTTCTGCACCTGCGGCCTTGCTGGACGATCGTTTTGAGCAGTCTGAACCGAAGAGAGGTGAAATCATGACACGCATGATCAGGATTTTTGATACGACGCTCCGAGATGGCGAGCAATCGCCGGGGGCCAGCATGAATGTGGAAGAGAAAATCATGGTGGCGAAACAACTGGCACGTTTGGGGGTCGATATCATCGAGGCAGGGTTTGCCTATAGCTCGCCCGGGGATTTTGAGGCGGTACGGCGGATTGCGCAGGAAGTCGAGGGGCCGACGATTTGCAGTCTGGCGCGGGCGCGCCCTGAGGATATCGACCGAGCTTGGGAGGCATTGAAGGGAGCTCCGAAGGTCCGTATTCATACGTTTCTCTCAACCTCGGATATTCACTTGAAGCATCAGTTCCGCATGACGCGCGACGAGGCGAAGAAGCGCGCGGTTGAGATGGTGCAGCGGGCGAGGGGTTATGTGGAGGATGTGGAGTTTTCGCCCATGGATGCCAGTCGCTCCGATCCGGCCTATCTCTATGAAGTCATCGAGGCGGTGATTGCCGCAGGAGCCGGGACGATCAATATTCCTGATACGGTTGGCTATGCGATACCACAAGAATTCGGCCGGCTTATTCGTGGTATTCGCGAGCAGGTGCCCAACAGTGCGAAGGCTGTGATCTCCGTCCATTGCCACAATGATTTGGGCCTGGCTGTGGGGAATAGCTTGGCAGCGGTGTTCGAAGGAGCTGGTCAAGTGGAGTGCACGATCAACGGAATCGGTGAGCGGGCGGGTAATACGGCGTTGGAGGAAGTCGTCATGGGGCTTCGGACCAGGAAGGATTTCTATCAAGCCGACACGAAGATCCGCACAGAAGAGATTTCGAAGACCAGCCGATTGGTCAGCAAGATCACCGGCATGGTGGTGCAGCCCAACAAGGCCATCGTCGGGGCCAACGCCTTTGCCCATACGTCCGGCATTCATCAAGACGGGCTGCTGAAGGACAAGACGACCTATGAAATCATGCGGCCGGAGACGATTGGGCTGGTCGAGAGCAAGATGGTCATGGGGAAGCTTTCGGGCCGGCACGCATTTCGACAGAGGCTGGTGGAATTGGGATATACGCTTTCTGACGAAGAGGTCAATCATGCATTCGAGCGGTTTAAGAAGTTAGCCGATCAGAAGAGGGAGATCTATGAAGAGGACATCGAGGTCATCGTCTCTGAAGAGTTGGCAAAAATGGCCGACCGGATCACCTTGAAATCGTTCCATGTCGCCAGCGGGACGAATCAAGTGCCAACTGCTACGGTTGAGCTCGAGATCGATGGGCGGACGATCGCTCAGGCAGGGACGGGTGATGGGCCGGTAGATGCGGTGTATCGGACGATTGCCTCAATTACGCAGACCAAGAGTACGCTTCTTATGTATGTTGTGAAGGCGATTACGGGGGGGACCGACGCCCAGGGAGAAGTGTCGGTTAGGGTTCAAGAAGATGGCCGGACCGTCTCAGGGCATGGGGCGGATACGGACATCATCATGGCCTCAGCGCGGGCCTATCTCAATGCGCTGAACAAGCTGTCGTACTTGGCCGGAAAACAGGCACAAGGCGAGCAGAGGGTCAACTTGATTTAGGGAAAGTGACCACGATAGAGTCATCGACCCAAGCTTGAGACTGGGGAAGATGCTGTTAGCTGTGAGGCGCGCTGTGGTTCACGTCACCCTGGCAGATCGGCCGAAGTTTCTGGCCGGCGACCATACCGTTCTGCGCGAGTTGTTGCATCCGGCGAAACAGCCGCTCGCGCTTCAGTATAGTGTGGCGCATGGGACGTTGGCTCCCGGCGCTCGGTCGAAATGGCACAGGCTGACGTCCTCAGAAGTCTACTACATTATCGCCGGCCAGGGCCGGTTAACCGTAGACGACTCCGTCGTATCGGTGCTGCCAGGTTCCGTCGTCTATGTGCCGCCTGGAGGCAAACAGTCTCTGGAAAATACTGGACCCACCGCCATCGAATTTCTCTGCTTGGTCGACCCTGCTTGGCGACTAGAGGATGAAGAAGTGTTGGAATAGGGGCCGGCACGGTCATCACTTATAAAGAGGGAGAGTAGTCTGTGAAAGCGAAGTTTGCCGTACTAGCTGGTGATGGAGTAGGTCGGGAGATCGTTCCTGAGGCGGTAAAGGTCCTGAAGGTTGTGGCCGAGAAGTTCGGCCACACGTTTGACTTTCTGCCCGGTGATGTTGGCGGCCAGGCCATCGACAAAGTGGGCGTGCCACTTCCTCAAGAAACTTTAACCCTGGCCAAACACAGCGATGCCGTTTTGCTCGGCGCGGTCGGAGGTCCCAAATGGGAGGGGCTGGAGTATAGCCTGCGTCCGGAGCGGGCGCTGTTAGGTTTGCGCGAGCACCTGGGCCTCTATGCAAATTTGCGGCCGGCGAAGTTGTACCCGATGTTGGCCGATGCCTCCACGCTGAAACGCGACGTGATCGAGGGGATCGATATCCTGGTCATCAGGGAACTGACCGGCGGCATTTATTTCGGGAAACCAAAGGGGATCGAGAAGCTGACGAACGGGAGCGAACGAGGGTTCAATACCGAGATCTATACGACGGAAGAGATTCATCGCATTGCGAAAGTGGCATTCGAAGCAGCGAGAAAACGCCGGAAAAAAGTGATGTCCGTCGACAAAGCGAATGTGCTGGAGTCATCCGAACTCTGGCGTCGTGTCGTCATCGAGACCCACAAGGGTTATCAGGACGTGGAGTTGAGCCATATTTACGTCGATAATGCGGCGATGCAACTCGTGCGCAACCCGAGGCAGTTCGATGTGATGCTCTGTAACAACATCTTCGGCGACATTCTGAGCGATGAAGCCGCGATGCTGACCGGGTCCATCGGTATGTTGCCGTCGGCCAGCATCGGTTCGCAGGTCGGACTGTTCGAGCCGATTCACGGCAGCGCACCCGACATTGCAGGGAAGAATGTGGCGAATCCCATTGCGACGATTGCTTCAGCGGCGATGATGCTGTCTTACGGGTTCAAGTTGGATAAAGAAGCGGAAGCCATCGAGCAGGCGATCGTGAAGACCCTCGATCTGGGCTATCGCACAAAAGACATTCACAGTCCAGGTACTCGTCTGGTCAGTACGACAGAAATGGGCGAGGCCATCCGGCAACAGCTGAACTGAGCGAAATTTCGAGGCCGATGAGCACAGATCTCAAAACCGGAGTGATCCAGACCTTTGCCGGTACGGGAGACCCAGGTTGGTCTGGCGACGAGGCGATGGCCATCGCCGCTTGTCTGAATGAACCGAAGGGGCTGACCCTGGATGTCGAGAGAAACCTGTTCATTGCCGACTCTGAAAATCATGTTGTGCGAAAGATCGAGAAGCGGACAGGTCGTATTAAGACGGTCGCGGGGTATACGCAGGCGGTCGGATTTGACGCTAAACCAATTTTGCCGATTCCGGTGGCGGAGGGAGCGAATGACGATCCCTTGGCCGAAAGCGACGCGATCAATTCCCATGCGTTTTCTCAGCAGACGGACTTGAGCGGAACGGTTCGTTATGTCGTGGCTGGCACAGCGCCGGCGAAACGTTTCAATGGCGACGGCGGCCCAGCGGATCGAGCTCTGTTGAATTTCCCGACAGCCGTGGTGATCGATCAGGCAGGGCATCTTTACATTGCGGACACGCTGAACCATCGGGTCCGGCGTGTGGATGCAGCCACTAGAGTGATCACGACAGTCGCAGGTCTAGGACAACCTCGATGTTCGGGAGACGGAGGATTGGCCGTGGAAGCGGGGTTGAATGAACCGGCGGCTTTGGCGGTGAGCGATGAAGGAATCCTATACATCGCTGACCAGAGTAACAACCGCATCCGAGCAGTGGATTTATCCACCGGCGTGATTCGTACGGTCGCAGGGACAGGAATGGCTGTGTATAATGGGGATGGTGTGGCTGCGATAGAAACCGGTCTGGCCGGTCCCAGCGGATTGGCGCTTGCGTCAGATGGCACACTGTTCATTGCCGATACCTTCAACGGAAGAATTCGCGCAGTCGATCCCATCACTGGCCTCATACGAACCGTGGTAGGGGGCGGCGGTGAGTATCGGTATCAGGGGCCTGATGAGCCACCCAGCAACAGTCTCTCTCGGCCATCGGGGGTTGCGTTTGATGATGAAGGGAATCTCTACATGACCGATTCGGACAATCATCTGGTGCGGCGCTGGGATCGAATCACAGGACGGATTGAGCGCATCGCCGGGGTGGGCGTGGCTGATTATAGTGGTGACGGGGGCGCGGCTCTAGGAGCTGCCCTGAGTTACCCGTTCGGAATCGTGATCGATCATGCAGGGCATGTGTTTGTGGCCGATACGTTCAATCATCGCATTCGCGAGATCGTGCTCTAGATAGGATCGAAATTCATGTTCAAAAAGAAATCAGAGTACGTGGTGGCCATCCTCGGCGCAACAGGGGCGGTTGGGAAAGAAACGCTCGAGATCCTGGAAGAGCGAAAGTTTCCAGTGGCCTCGCTACGTCTGTTTGCCTCGAAGCGTTCTGCCGGTGAGGTGATGTCGTGCCAGGGCAAAGACTGGAAGGTTGAGGAGTTGACGCCGGAGTCGTCGTTTGCCGGTGTCGATGTCGCATTTATCTCAGCGACCGACACGATCAGCCGCGAGTATGGTCAACGGCTCGGAGCGGCCGGGGTTGTAGTTATCGACGATAGTGGTGTCTTTCGGATGGAGGCTGATGTTCCGCTGGTCGTACCCGAAGTGAATGCCCATGCGCTGATGACGATGCCTCGTGGCATTGTGTCGATTCCCAACTGCACGACGACTCCGCTCGTCATGGCTCTTAAGCCGTTGCAGGATGCCGTGGGGGTGAAGCGTGTCGTCGTGACGACGTTTCAGTCGGTTTCCGGGACTGGCGCTGCGGCCATGGATGAACTCATGACGCAGACGAAAGATCTCATGTCCTTTCGCGACACGAGGGCTGAAGTGTATCCCTATCAGATCGCATTCAATCTGCTGCCGCATATTGGCTCCTTCAACGACGGCGGGGATTGTTCCGAGGAAGTGAAGATTGCCCGCGAGACAAGAAAGATTCTCGAAGCTCCGGAGCTTCGCGTGACGGCGACGACCGTGCGTGTGCCGGTATTGCGCTGCCATTCCGAAGCCATCAACGTAGAGTTGGCACGTCCGCTCAAGCCCAATGAAGCCCGTGCGGCGCTGGCGGCTATGCCGGGGGTGATTGTGTACGATGACCCGGGCAAGAAGCTCTACCCCATGCCTCTGGATGCGACCGGCAAGGACGAGGTATACATCGGCCGCGTCAGGGAAGACGAATCGATCACGAACGGTTTGAACCTCTGGGTGGTATCCGACAATCTCCGCAAAGGGGCCGCGCTCAATGCGGTGCAAATCGCAGAACATTTAGCTCAAGGCTGATGGCTGAATGGGGAAATCTCGGCAAGGTCTTTATCGGTGTCGGGCTCTGCGTGGTCTTGATCGGCCTGCTGTTGCTGATCGCAGATCGCGTTCCAGGAATTGGGCATCTCCTGGGATGGTTCGGCAAGCTTCCCGGCGACATCTCTATCCGACGAGATAACTTCAGTTTCTCGTTTCCCATCGTGACCAGTCTGCTCCTCAGCGTCGTCCTGAGTCTGATATTCTATTTAATAACATGGATCTTTCGCCGATGAACCGACTGAAAGATAACGTATGCCGCGCTATCGTGGCGGGGGCATGCCTTCTCGGCCTGTTTTCGGGAGCTGAGGCGGCCGAGTCGATCCGAGTGCTGTTGTCGGCTGAAGTGTCACAGCTCGATTTCCGTGCAGACGGTCCGCTATGGGTGACGGATGCAAAAGCCCGTAGTCAGGCTCTGCGCGCGCCGATCCAAGTCATAGCCGCTGAAGGGGGGGTTCTGCTGAATGGCGTCCGCATGCAGGCGGAGCAATTGACGCTGCAAGGGGGAGAGCAAGGCCTCACATTGACGTTTCGACGACTCGCTCGGAAGCCCAACGGGACACCGGTGTCATCGGGCGACTCCGGCACAGAGATTTCTGTAAGCGGTCTTGTCCAACTCGTACGAAGAGGCAACGGGTTTCTGGTCATCAATCGGGTCGATATTGAAGAATATGTCAAAGGGGTCGTTCCCTCGGAAGTCAGCTCAGCATGGCATCCGGAAATGTTGAAAGCACAAGCGGTGGCGGCCAGGACCTACGCGCTCTATCAGCAGATGTTGAGCACCACGCGGGAATACGACGTGGTGGCGACGGTGCAAGACCAGGTCTATCGCGGCAAACAGGGGGTGGATGCAGGGATCCTGCGCGCCGTCGAAGAGACGCGTGGGCTGGTCGTGACATACGAGGATGCGCCGATCTACGCAGCGTTCTCATCGACGGCCGCCGGGTTGACAGAGGATGCCATGAATGTGTGGTCGAAAGACTATCCCTATCTCAAGGGCGTCGAATGCCCGTTCGACCTCATGTCGCCCTACTATCAATGGAGGTCTTCTTTCAGAATCGACACTCTTGAGCAGAATCTGCGGCAGCAGGGTTTCTCGGTGGGTACGATCGCGACGATCACGCCCATGTCGTTCAGCCGCGGGGGACGAGTCGCGAAGCTGCGTGTTCTCCACTCTGGTGGAGAATTGGTGCTTCGGGGAGAAGAATTGCGGAAAGCGGTCGGCTATACCATCATCCCGAGCACGCAGTTTGCCATCGAATCGATCGGTCGAGATGTGGTGCTGTCTGGCTTCGGCGCAGGCCATGCCGTCGGCATGTGCCAGTGGGGCGCAAAAGAATTGGCGGAGTTGGGCTACCCCTTCTCCGCAATTCTTCGGTATTATTATCCAGGCACCGAACTGCAGAATATGACGCTGATTAAAGCTCCGACCCCGCCGTCTTCCTGATGCAGCTCTCAGAGTTCGACTTTCCGTTCGATCCCGCGCTGATTGCCACCCACCCTAACCTTCCGCGCGATCACGCCAGGCTGCTCGTTCTGCAGCAGCTCGATCGCTCGTTTGCACATCGCCGTGTCGACGAGTTGCCAGACCTTCTTCAGTCCGGCGATCTCCTCGTAGTCAACGACACCAAGGTATTGGCCGCACGCGTAGTTGGGCGGAAGCGTCCTTCCGGTATGAAAGTCGAGATCCTCTTTGTGAAGGATCTCGGCGATGCGATCTGGGAAGTGCTCATCAAGGGAACGTTTCGGCCTGGACAGATTCTTGAGATGAGTGCGGAGGCTGTGGCTGTGGTTGTCGAGCGTGGGCCGACCAGAACAACGGTTCGGGTCGAGAGTCCAATCCCGTTGTCTGAATGGCTGCGGCAACATGGCCGAATGCCGCTTCCACCCTATATGAAACGGGCGCCGACCGACCAGGATCGAGAATGGTACCAAACCCTGTTTGCACAGCATGAGGGCGCGATTGCGGCGCCGACCGCCGGGCTCCATTTCACACCGGAGTTGCTGGCGCGGTTGCAACAGCGAGGAGTCGGTCTCGCGACCGTCACGCTGCATGTCGGTGTTGGGACCTTCAAGTCTGTGACGGTCGATCAGATCGAAGACCACCGGATGGGCACAGAATGGCTCGAAGTTGGAACAGAAGCGGTACATGCCATCGAACAGGCGCGAGCAACAGGGAGACGCGTTGTCGCTGTCGGGACTACGGTCGTGCGCGCGCTTGAAACTGCCGCTCGCGCGGACGGCCAGATCCGACCCTATCGTGGAGAGACGGATATGTTTATGACCCCAGGGTTTTCATTCAAGGTCGTCGATGCTCTCCTCACAAATTTTCACTTGCCACGCACCACATTGCTGATGCTGGTTTCCGCGCTGGTTGGGACCGAATATCTTCGACAGGCCTACGCAGAGGCGGTTCGCGAGCGGTACCGCTTCTACAGCTATGGCGATGCGATGTTGATCCTCTGAGAAAGCTTGAAAGTCGCCAAGTCATCATGTCTTCAAGTCTGAAAGTCCCGGCTCATCCGTCTGAGACTTTAAGACTTGATGACTTTAGGACGTGGTGACTTTTGGCGAGGGGGCATTACAACAACTCGCGGTTGATTTTGATGGGGATGCTCGTTTTTAGCGATTCAGTGTAGGCCATCAACGCGCGTTGCTGTTTTTGAAAGAGGATGTCTTGCGCGGCGCGGTCTTTCGCCGCCTCGGCCTTCGCCGGGTCAGCTTCCGTTTGACGGAGCGTGAGAGCCTGTGCTTCGGCAAGCTCGGCAGGAGTAAGGGCCACGGCGTCGCGGATGATCATCCGAGCCTTGTTGCTCAGTATTTCTTTCGCTTCGATCGCTTCGAATATCGCGGGTGTCAGATGATTCGCGGCCAGGAGCCGTCGATAGATCTCCGGATCGAAGGCGCCGTTCTTTTGAAAGTCTGGAATTTGCATGATGACTTCGCGCAGATCGGTGTCAGCCACGGTGAGGCCCATGGTTTTTGCCGCGATCAGCCAGGTCCGATTGTCGACGAGTTGATCGACCACCATTTGCTTGATTGTTTCGTCTTTGAGTTCTCCGGGGACTTTGTCTTTATAGAAGCGGTAAGTATTTTCATAGGCGCGACGAAACTCATCGCGGGACACGGTGAGATCTCCGACTGAGGCGACGACCGCGCCGGGCTGTTCGCCGAATCCCCACCAGCCCATGGTGATGACGAAGGCGAGCGCGATGATCCCCATGATGGACTTGAGGAGCCAGGGATAACTATGCGACGATTCGCGCATCAATTTGAGCATGACAACCTCTCAGAAACCTGATATGTACGGATTCTACCCAGGGATTTCCGCAAAGGCAAGAGACGACTCTTCTTCCAGACCACGGTCTCATGATTGAAGAGGGTTGTCAGTTTGTGAAGATGAGAAAAGTTACTCGCAATGCGTGATCTGCAGAAGAACGGTCTTTGTTTGTGCAAGGTAGTTCGATTTGTTATACTTTGCCTCTAATTGTAAGGAGATCCTTTGGCGGAGGAGGTCAGAGGGGTCCATTCGATCGGTGCCGGGGTTTACCCTAAGGCGCAGGTCCTGAACCGTGGTATCGCCAAACTGATCGATCTGTTCATTGTTGCGGCAGCCGGTCAAATGTTTGTGCCGGTGGGTTTTCTCGGAGGATTGGCGTATATACTGACCGCTGATGGGTTTGCCGGTGGGCGCAGCATCGGTAAGCGATTGATCGGCTTGCAGACCGTGCTCCCAGATCGGCGCGAGGCAGCAGGGTTCCGAGAGTCCATTATCCGCAATCTGCCCTTTGCCGTCGCTCAGGTAGCGTTCGCTATCCCGTATGTGGGATGGCTTGTATCCGCGGCAATCATTGCGTTCGAGGCGGTATTGATTCTCGGAAATGAACAGGGGAGGCGCCTTGGTGACGAGGTGGCCGGTACCCAGGTGTTGGATGTGGGTCGTCTGGCATCGCCCGACTGAGCGCGTTGTCGGAGTGTGAGGGGAAGGGAGAACAATCGTGGGTTTTGGGAGCGATATCTTCGGATGGTTCTCGAACGACCTGGCCATTGACCTAGGAACGGCTTCGACCCTCGTGTATGTGCATGGGAAGGGAATCGTGCTCAACGAGCCCTCGGTTGTGGCGGTTGAGAAAAAGACCGAACGAGTGCTCGCAGTCGGCACGGAAGCGAAGAGAATGTTGGGGCGCACACCGGGCAATATCATTGCGGTGCGGCCTATGAAAGAAGGCGTGATCGCCGATTTCGAAATGGCCGAGCAGATGTTGAAACGGTTCATTCAGAAAGCGCACAACCGCAGCGCGTTCGTGCGCCCGCGTATCATCATCGGTGTGCCCTCGCGCATCACACAAGTGGAGCAGCGGGCAGTCCGAGACTCGGCTGAATTAGCCGGCGCCCGCGAAGTGTATCTGATCGAAGAGCCGGTGGCCGCTGCCATTGGCGCCGGTCTTCCAATCACCGAACCCTCCGGCAACATGGTGGTCGATATCGGCGGCGGCACGACCGATATCGCCGTCATTTCGCTCGGTGGAATCGTCTATAGCGAATCTGTCAAAGTTGCTGGTGATCGCATGGACGATGCGATCATGAATTACATCAAGAAGAAATATAACCTTCTCATCGGTGAACATATGGCGGAGCGGATCAAGTTTGAAATCGGCTCGGCTTATCCATTTGAAGAACGCAAGACCATGATGATCAAGGGGCGCGACTTGATTTCCGGGATCCCGCGCACGTTGGTGGTGGATGACGCAGAAGTCCGGGAAGCATTGCAGGAACCGATCGGAACAATCGTCAACGCGATTAAAGTGGCACTGGAGAATACCCCGCCTGAGTTGGCGGGCGACATTATCGATCGGGGCGTTGTCCTCACCGGCGGAGGTTCTTTGCTGAAGGGCATGGATACGCGCTTCCGTGAGGAGACGAATCTGCCGATCATCACCGTGGACGATCCTTTGACTTCCGTCGTGTTAGGGGTCGGGAAAATCCTCGATGAATTGGATCTGCTTGCCAAGGTGTCGGTGATGTCTCAGGCCAATACCTACCGATAAGGTTCCATCCCTAATTCCCTTATGTGGATGGCTCACTCTAGTTCTCCCTACGGCGCCAGACGCATTGCGCTTGCCTGCTTTGCCCTCCTGTTGGTGGCTCTTTTTCTGTTTCCCAATCAAATTCAAGGACTCTTACAGTATATAGGAGGCCCGGTCGGTTACGTCGTGAGTGTCCCACTCGAAGCGATTGCATCCATCGACTCCAGTCTCGCCGATCGCTGGGCGCAGTATGTGGCGTTGCAAGGGGTTCGGGAAGAGAACCAGCAGCTCCGGAAAGAAAATGAGTGGTTGCGAGGGCAACATAGCCAGTTGCGCGAATCAGCCGCTGCGACAGAACGATTGACGGCCCTGCTGCAGTTTAAGGAGCAGGCGCTCCCCACCATGATAGCCGCTCAGGTTATCGGGCGTGATGCCACGAATCGATATCGCACCATTATTCTCAATAAAGGCGAAGGCGATGGGATCAAGCCGGATATGGGAGTCGTGACGCCCGCCGGTGTCGTAGGCCGCATCGTGAAAACGACAGGGGCGTCCTCGGTGGTGCTCTTGGTGACTGATCCGAACAACGCCATCGCCGGTCTCATTCAGCGGACGAGAGATGAGGGCATCGTAGAAGGGACTCAACAGGGGTTGGCCCAGCTGAAGTATATTCCATTGTTGTCGACACTCCGAGACGGTGATCGGGTCGTGACATCGGGCCTTATCGGAGATTTTCCCAGAGGGCTCATGATCGGCACGATCACGCGCATTGATAAGCAGGAAGGCGCTCTCTTCCAGTCTGCCGAACTCATGCCGGAAGTCGACGTCGGTCGTGTAGAGGAAGTGTTGGTGATTCAGACGTCGTATGGACAGTCCAAGAAGGCTGAAGCTGGAGCGGATCCGGGGGAAAAGCCAGCACCATGAAATTTCTTTTCTATCTGATTCTCGTGCTGCTGCTCGTCCCCTTGCAGACAACGCTGCTGCCACATCTGAGCGTATGGAATATCAAGCCGGATTTGGGTCTTGTGGCCGCTGCGCTTGTGGGGCTTTTTGCCGGTGAGCTTGAAGGCCTTCTCGTGGGCCTTGCGATCGGGTGGGTCCTCAATCTGTTTTCAGCCGGCGAACTGTGGCTGAGTCTTCTCACGAACGGGGGCGTTGGCCTCTTGACGGGGTTCCTGGGGCGGCAGGTATCGCAGGTGACCGCGGTCTCGCTAGGGGCAGGTCTATTGCTGGTGTCCTTAGCAAGCGGGTTGATTGCCGCGATGAGTTTCAAAGGCCCCGACTTCTCTCACATGTGGTGGATGATAGAGTCCATCGTCTTTCCACAGGCTTGTTTTGACGGAGTGATGGGAGCGGCGTTGTATTGGCTCCTCTCCCGGCGATTTGATCTCACCCGCCTGAGGACCGAATAGCAGGTCTGTCATGGGCGTGGCGGAATGTTGATTCTCCTTCACCGAATACCCCGCAGCTTGCTGCGGAGAGCTTCATTGTGACGCATGGCAATAGCTGGTCTGCACGATTCTGAACTTGGGGAACTCCAACGCCGCCTGATTATCCTCCGCGTCGGCTTGTTGCTCGTCGTGGCGTTACTGGGGCTGCAGCTTTGGAACTTGCAAATTCGTGAAGGCCCCTACTACCGCGATCTCTCGGCGAACAATCGGACGCGTTCGGTCATCATGGAGCCGGCTAGAGGGCTCATCTATGATCGCAACGGGGTGTTGTTGGCGAACAATGTCCCCAGCTTCACGCTCTATGTTTCCCTTGAAGACGTGAAAGATCGCGATCGGCTCATCGATCAGCTCAGCAGCCTGCTAGGGCTCGATGAAGCGCTCGTGAGGAAGAAACTCACGGCTCGTGGCAGTAAACAACTGCCGCGCAAGGTGAAAGATCGGTTAACCCTCCGAGAAGCGACATTGATCGAGTCGCACCGTCTGGACTTGCCCGGGGTGATGGTGCAAGTCGAATCGCAGCGGAACTATCCGAGCGGAATGACAGCCTCACATATATTGGGTTATGTCGGGGAGGTGTCGCCTGAGCAATTAGAGAAGCCTGAATTTGCCGATCTGCATCAGGGCAGCATTGTCGGACAATATGGTGTGGAGAAGTTTTTTGATCAGCTCATGCGCGGTCAGGCCGGACAGAAAAGCATAGAAGTCGATGCAGTAGGTCATGAAAAGCGAACCGTGGTTGTGGAACAGCCTCATGCGGGAGACAATTTGTACCTCACGATCGATGCGAGGCTGCAAAAGGTGGCCGAAAATCTGCTGGGGGAGGAAACTGGCGCGATTGTCGCGCTTGATCCGAGGACGGGCGACGTGCTGGCCATGGCCAGCCGGCCTGGTTTTGACCCGAATATTCTCTCGCGCGAGCTGACACCGAAACAATGGGCTGAGATTGTACAAGACGAGGGGCGGCCCTTGAACAATCGAGCTTCGCAAGGGCAGTACCCGCCTGGTTCGGTCTTCAAAGTGATGATGGCTGCCGCAGCATTGGAAACCAAGACCGTGACGCCGTCGACATCCATCTTTTGCAATGGAGGATATCAGTTCGGCCGCCGCGTGTATCATGACTGGAAAGCCGGGGGGCATGGCTCGGTGGATCTCCGGCATGCGCTTGTGCATTCGTGCGACGTGTATTTCTATACCGTTGGGCAGCGGATGGGGATTGAGACAATGGCTTCCTTTGCCCATCAGTTTGGGTTGGGAGAGGAAACGGGGATTGAACTGCCGTCTGAACGGGTGGGGATCGTACCGTCCGAGGCCTGGAAACGGAAGGCCAAGAATGAAGCGTGGCTGCCAGGCGAAACGATCTCGGCGTCAATTGGTCAAGGATATGTGAATGTGACCCCGCTGCAGATGGCGACCTTGATCGGCACTGTCGCAAACGATGGGATCATGTTTCGACCGCGGTTGGTCCAAGCCGTCATGGATCGAGCGACAGGAGAACTGCAGCAGCGGTCTGTGACTCCCAAGCGCACCGTAAATCTGCGGCCTGGGATCTTGCCGGTGATAAAAGATGCGCTGGCGGGGGTGGTCAAAGAGGGGACGGCTACGAAGGCGCAGTCGACGCTGGTGACGATCGCCGGGAAAACCGGCACGGCCCAGATGACGGCTTTGCGCACCGGCCCGGAGAAAGATATTCCGAAGAAGTTCCGCGATCATGCCTGGTTTGTCGCATTTGCCCCGGTTGAGACGCCCACCATCGCCGTTGCGGTGATAGGTGAGCATATGGGGCACGGGGGGTCCGCCTCCGCGCCCCTTGCAAAAGAGCTGATCGAGACCTATGTGAAATTGAATCTCTCCGCTCCTTCCAGTGCTAAGGACGGTGCCGTCGCGCGGGTCGGCGAGGCTGGAGAACAGGGAGCACGATGATCGACCGGGTGTTCATGAGCCGGGGCTTCGACAATTTCGATTTCCGGTTTGTTGGGCTGATCTTTGCCATCTTGGGGATCGGCGTCCTGTCGATTTATAGCGTGACGCATGACCAAGAGGCGGCATTTCCGTTTTATGCCAAACAAATCGTGTGGATTCTGGTCGGCACGGTCGCGTTTCTCGTGATGTGGCTCTCGGACTATCATCGTATTGCACGGTTAGCGTATCCTGCCTATGCGATTATCTTGATCCTGCTCGCGTTCGTGCTGTTTGAGGGCAGGAGCAGCCGAGGGGCGCAACGATGGATTCCGATGGGGCCATTTGCGTTCCAGCCATCGGAGTTTGCAAAGCTGATTCTTATTTTGACCTTGGCGCATTACTATTCGCAGGCGCCGCGAGTCGGTTGGCTCCAACGAGTGGTGTTTCCGGGGCTGTTGGTGCTGCCAGGGCTGCTCCTGATTCTGAAACAGCCGGATCTTGGGAGCGGATTGAGCTTCGTGGCGGTCTATGCCGCGATGTTGCTGATGGTGGGCATGCGGTCGAAGGCGGTGGGCGTCATCCTCTTGTTTTCATTGATGCTGTTTCCCTTCGCGTGGGAGATGATGTGGGGGTCATTGCATGATTATCAGCGGCAGCGCATTATGACGTTTGTCGACCCGGTCTACGATCCTGGAGGTAAGGGCTATCATGCGCTCCAATCGAGGATTGCCATCGGAGCGGGAGAATTGACGGGGAAGGGGCTCTACGGAGGGACGCAAAGCCAATTGAAGTTTTTGCCCGAGGGGCATACCGATTTTGTCTTTTCGGTGTTTGCAGAGGAATGGGGATTTCTCGGCGTGCTGGTTCTCTTGCTGTTGTTTGTCGGGTTGATTTGGCTGTCGTTAGAAATTGTGGCGCGCGCGAAGGATCAGCTTGGAGCGTTGCTGGCAGTCGGCATCCTCTGCATGTTGTCTTTTTGCGTCGTGATCAACATCGGCATGACGGCGGGCATGTTTCCCATCGTGGGAATTCCCCTTCCACTCATGAGTTACGGCGGGAGCGCGACGGTGATGACGATGGCGTCGTTGGGCCTGCTCTTGAATGTCAAACGCCGTCGGTTGAGTTTCTTTTAGCGAGTAGGGCTGTCATAGGGTCTCGAATGGATCGGGATCAAACAAGTGGTTGTATATAGGGTGCGAACCGTCTGCTCGATGAGTTGTCGAATAGAGGCCGAAACCTGGGGATACCCCGCGTTCGTCCTGCACCTCGGTGCGGCGGTTCTGCTCAATGGAAGGAGTCAGTATGGGGATAGAAATTGCGATCACCGTCGCACGCGAAGAAACTCGGGTCGCGGTGTTGGATGGCGGAGTCGTCACGGATCTCTTCGGGGATCGCGCGAAGCATAAGGACTTTGTCGGGAACATTTATAAAGGAAAAGTGGCCAAAGTATTGCCCGGCATGCAGGCGGCGTTTGTGGACATCGGTCTCGCGAAGGCAGCCTTCATGCACGTGTCGGATTTGTCGTTGGATTCCGAGCCGGGGGACACACTCGTCGATGCGGATGAGGACGACAAGGATGCCGATAAGGATGGAGATATGCTGGGTCCCCGGCGGCAAAGCTCCAAGCCGATCGAGCAGTTGCTGAGCGAAGGGCAGGAGCTGATGGTGCAGATTTCCAAAGGGCCTATCGGCACGAAAGGTTCGCGGGTGACGACTTATGTGTCGCTTCCAGGCCGGTATCTCGTGTTCATGCCCAACGTGGAGCATATCGGTGTTTCCCGCCGCATTGCTCGTGACGAGGAACGGGCTCGATTGAAGGACATTATGAAGCGAGTGCGGCAGCCGGGCTGCGGGTACATCGTCCGCACGGTGAGCGAAGGGGTCAAAGAAGATGAGTTAAAATCCGACGTCGATTTTTTACATGTGCTTTGGCAGGACATCCTGGCGAAACGTGAACAGAAGGGGGCGCCGGCATTGCTTCACGCAGATTTGAGCCTGAGCTTCCGTGTTGTGCGCGATCTTTTTGGAAAGAAAGTCGATCGATTATGGATCGACTCGCGGGAGGAGTACCAGGCCGTCCGTGATTTCGTGCAACGATTCTCGCCGGAGCAAACGTCGCGCATCCATTTGTACGATAAAGACGAAAGCCTTTTCGATCATCTTGGCGTGGAGCAGGAGATGGCGCGAGCTCTCAGCCGCAAAGTCTGGCTCAAGTCCGGGGGGCACCTCGTGATCGATCATACGGAAGCCATGACCGTCATCGATGTCAACACCGGACGGTTCGTCGGAAAGCGCGATCAAGAGGAGACCATTCTCCGGAACAATCTGGAGGCAGCAAAGGAAGTGGCTTATCAGATGAAATTGCGCGGAATCGGCGGCATCATCATCGTCGATTTCATCGATATGGAACGTGAGAAGAATCGTGACAAGGTCTATCACGCATTGCTCGATGCGATGTCGACCGACAAAGCTCGGACCAGAGTGTCGAGAATCTCCGACTTGGGTTTGATCGAGATCTCTCGTGAACGGGTGAGAGAAGACCTCCTGCGTTCGCTCTCCGAGCCCTGTCATTACTGTGAGGGACGAGGGTATACAAAATCTCCGACCACAGTGGCCTATGAGATATTCCGCGATGTCCGCCGGATCGGCAGCAGTCCAGAGCCGCAGCGGATCGTCATTGGCGCCCATCCCTCGGTCGTCGGGCTGTTGCAAGATGAAGAGCGGCAGGGACTTGAGGCCGTGGAACGCGAGTGCGCCGCGAAAATCATCGTGATGCCGGACGAACACTTGCATTTGGAACAGTACGATCTTGCGGTGCTCTAAAGAGCGTGACGCTGAATCAACAAGACGTATGCAATCGTTCAGTCAGCCTGTGGATGCAGACTCCTCTCCTGAGGTCTCAGGTCTTCCCTCCGGCCAGCCCGTGACAAAGCAGGTGTTAGAGTCATGGCTTCGTCTGCGGGCGATCGATGGAGTGGGAGATCTGACGGTGGTTCGGCTAGTGCATGCCTGGCACTCTCCCGATGCCGTTCTGGATGCTTCTCGCGATGAGTTGATTCAAAGGGGATGCAGCTCGCAGTTGGCGGATGCGATACGACGAGGGCCTGATCGCGCCGCTTACCGGAGCATCGAACGAGAACTCAAGGCGATTGAGGACGGGCACATTGAAGTTCGGAGCCTGTTGGATCCCGCATATCCCGCTCCACTGAAGATGATCGCGGACCCTCCGCCTCTTTTGTACGTCACAGGCACACTGACTGAACAGGATGATCTGGCGGTGGCTATCGTGGGCGCAAGGCGTGCGACGGCGGCCGGACGTACTGTAACAGAAGAGTTGAGCCATGACTTGGCCGAGGCAGGCATCACGGTGGTCAGTGGGCTGGCCCGTGGGGTTGATGCGGCGGCTCATCGAGGCGCGCTTGCCGCGCAAGGACGCACCATTGCCGTGCTAGGTTGCGGGATTGACCGCACTTATCCGCCCGAGCATGAGCGGTTACGCCGGCAGATCGAAGAACGAGGGGCGATACTGTCTGAGACGCCGATGGGTTCACCGCCCCACAGCCATCACTTTCCTCGACGGAATCGCATCATCAGCGGGCTGTCCCTCGGCGTGGTCGTGACAGAGGCGGCTATCGGAAGCGGATCGTTGATTACCGCGAGACTGGCCGCTGAACAAGGGCGGGAAGTCTTCGCGGTCCCTGGCTTCGTGAAAGAAGATACCAGCCGTGGGACGAGTGCCTTGCTCAAAGAGGGCGCGGCCTTGATCGAACGCGCGCAGGACGTTATCGACGCGATCCTGCCGCAGCTTGAGCCTGCGCTTCGTCTTCGGCTGCAGCCTTCTCGCGAGAAGAAGGAGCCAAGCGATCGTTTAGGCAATGAGGAACAGCTGGTGTATGATGTCCTGTCGTATGACTCGCGCACAGTGGACGAGGTGATTGTCGCCACAGGGTTGTCGGTATCCACCGTGATGGCGTCGCTCTTGTCCCTGGAGCTTCGACAACGAGTCAGGCAGCTGCCGGGACAGCGATATCTTCGAACATAATCGTCGAACAGTTGCACAGATTTGTATTATTTGATACGGATGGGTGGGCCGTCTTTCTAGCGAACCGGAGTTTTCATGGCTAAGGCACTGATTATTGTCGAGTCCCCGACCAAGGCACGCACCATCACCAAGTATCTGGGGCGTGGCTATACCGTTATGGCCTCGGTCGGCCATATTAAGGATCTTCCCACCAGCAAGCTCGGGGTCGATTTGGAGCACGATTTCGAACCGCAGTATGTCACGATCAAAGGGAAATCGAAGGTCTTGGCGGAGATTAAGAAAAAGGCAGAAGCCGTTGACAAGGTGTTCCTTGCGCCGGACCCCGACCGAGAGGGCGAGGCCATTGCGTGGCATCTTGAGCAGGAATTGCTGGGCAAATCAAAATCCAAGTCCAAGAAAAAGACCGAAGGCAAGGTGTTCCGTGTGCTCTTCAATGAAATCACGGAGTCGGCCATCAAGCGCGCGCTGCAATCGCCCGGACAGGTCGATATGAAGCTGGTGAATGCGCAGCAGGCCCGACGGGTGCTGGACCGAATTGTCGGATACCAAGGCAGTCAGCTGTTGTGGACCAAGGTGCGCCGTGGGCTCAGCATGGGTCGAGTTCAGTCCGTGGCGATGCGACTGATTTGCGAACGTGAGCAGGAGCGAGAAGCCTTTCGTGCGGAGGAGTATTGGTCGATTGCAGTGACGTTAGCTGGCGCCAACCCCCCTCCATTCGAAGCCAAGCTGCATAGCATCAATGGGCAAGACGCGTCGCTTGCGTCGGAGCCCGACGCCCAGCGCATCGTCTCGGCTATTCAGGGGAAAGAGTTTGCCGTTGATTCGATTGAACGAAAAGAAAAGAAACGGAATCCTGTCGCGCCCTTTATTACCAGTCGGCTCCAGCAGGAGGCTGCGCGCAAACTGCATTTCTCGTCGAAGAAAACGATGACTCTGGCGCAAAAGCTGTACGAAGGGATCGAAATCGGAGCCGAAGGTTCGACCGGGCTCATTACCTATATGAGGACCGACTCCCCGCGCATTTCGAACGAGGCGATGACAGAAGCGCGTCAGGTGATCCAGGAGCGGTTTGGCGCAGAATACTTGCCTGCCACGCCGAACGTGTATAAGACGCAAAAGGCGGCGCAAGAAGCGCACGAAGCTATTCGTCCCACAGCCGCAGGGCGCGATCCTGAGTCCATCAGGCAGTACCTGGAGCCTGATGTCTATAAGCTATATCAGTTGATCTGGAACCGGTTTATTGCGTCACAAATGGTCCCCGCAATTCTCGATGTGACTCGTGTGGAGTCGAGCCCCGTCGCGACAAAAGAGAAATTTGTATTCCGTTCGACCGGCACCGTTGTGAAGTTTCCCGGCCATACGATTGTCTATATGGAGGGGATCGACAAGGAACTTTTCGCGCAGAAGCAAAAGAACGAACAGGAAATCGAAGATGAGGCGGAGCGTCAGTTACCGCTGCTCAGTGAGGGAGAACGGTTGCAGCTCGTATCCCAGGAGGGGCAGACGGTCCCAGGCGTGCTTTCGAAACAACACTTCACCCAGCCTCCACCTCGATATAACGAAGCCTTGCTGATCAAGGAATTGGAAGAAAAAGGCATCGGCCGCCCCTCCACCTACGCGAGTATCATCTCGACGATTCAGGATCGTAAATATGCCGAGAAGACAGAGGGGAGGTTCGTTCCCACCGAAACGGGGCGGACCGTGAACGATTTCTTGATGAAGGGATTTCCGGACCTGATCAACGTTGATTTTACTTCGCATATGGAAATGGAGTTAGACGAAGTCGAAGAAGGCAGCAAGCCGTGGGTGACGGCGGTGCGGGATTTTTACGGGACGTTCACGACGGATCTTGAGAACGCGAAGACGATTCCCGGCCCCAAGGACACAGTGGAGCCGCCGACGGATATTCCCTGCGAGAAGTGCGGCCGAATGATGGAGATCAAATGGGGGCGTAACGGCAAGTTTCTCGCCTGTCCTGCGTACAAGGACAAGCCTCCCTGCAAGAATACGCAGAACTTTGAGAAACTTGAGGACGGCACCATTAAAATCGTTCCGAAGATCGAGTTGACGACGGATGAGAAGTGCGAGAAATGCGGCAGTCTGATGGTAGTGAAGACCGGGCGGTTTGGAAGGTTCATCGCCTGTTCCGCTTATCCGGAGTGCAAGACGACCAAGCCGCTCTCGTTAGGTGTGAAGTGTCCTCAGCCGAGCTGTGGCGGCGATCTTGTTCAGAAGCGCACGAGAAAAGGACGTTCATTCTTTGCCTGCAGTAAGTATCCCGCGTGCGAATATGCCCTGTGGGATCGCCCTATCAACAAGACCTGCCCGACCTGCAGCGCTCCGTTCCTTATCGAGAAAGTGAGCAAACAGGTTGGCCGCAGCGTCCAATGTCGCAGCGAAGATTGCGGCTATCGCGAAGCAGGATAAGTTCAAGCCGATCCATCCTCCATTCCATCGTACGTTTCTTTCATCCTGAAAATAGGACAGGCATGGTGTGCCTCCGTTGTCGCATGATGACGCCGCGAGATTGAGAACCAGTGTCGCCAATGATGAAAATCAAACTCAAGGAGACGCTACCGACCGAGTTGACGAAGGTCCCAGACGTGGTGATAATGCACTCAAAGAGAGTTTTTGGCCGCGAAGGTTTCTTGAACGAAGCGCTCCTGAGGGCCTAGCAACCTTGAGAAAGGAGAGAAGACATGAAAGCGAAAGAGGGCGTCATCAACATACTCAATAAGATCCTGACGGCAGATCTGACAGCGATTAACCAGTATTTCGTCCATGCCAAGATGTGTGAGAACTGGGGCTATGAACGACTCCATCATAAAGTGCGGGAGCGGAGCATTGCCGAGATGAAAGACGCCGATGAACTTATCGGCCACATCCTCTATCTGGACGGCGTGCCGAACGTGCAACGTATGAATACCGTGCAGATAGGAGAAACTGTTCCTGAGCAGCTCAAGCTGGATTTAAAAGCCGAACAGGAAATGCTCAGCCTGTTAAACGATGGCGTGGTGCATTGTACGAAGGTGACCGATTTCACCACGCGGCACATGCTTGAGGATATGGCCAAAGACGTGGATCAACATATCGATTGGATCGAAACGCAGATGGAAACGATTAAACAGGTGGGGCTTGAGAACTACCTGGCTGAACAGATCAAAAAAGAGTCGTAAGTCAGCTCCATTATGTATTCCACGTTCGTCCAGTCCGCGTGTATTTTCGGAAAGTAAGGCGGGAGGGCTTCAGAAGGAAGAGAAGACCCCAACCAGTGGAGTAAGAGTGCACCACCACTCTCACTCCGTTGCCTGCGTATCTGACACCGGCTGAGTGTTACTGCTGTTGTTGTTTCCCCCTATTGGTAGTCCTCGTTCAGCGACCTGAGGAACGCCACAAGCGATGCGACGTCGCCGGTTGCGAGTGTGATACCTTGGAGTTGCACCGCTCCGTTACGTAACGTTCCCGCACGGGCTAGATCCGAGGCATCGATGTAAAAATTGATAATGTCAGTCAATGTGGCGAATTGACCGTTATGCATATAGGGAGCGGAATGGCTCAAGTCGCGAAGGCCTGGAGTTTTGAATCTCGCGATCGCTTCGTCGAGTAGAACACTGTCGGGAGGACAAGCCGCCGGAAGATGTTCATCGCATAAGATAGCTCGGATCTTATCTTGCGGGTTAGGCATGTCGGGATTGAGAAAGACGTTCCAGACCCCTAAATCGGTCAGCGTAGTCCCTGCCGTGGGGATGGATCGGAACCGTTCGCTTGCGCCAGGATGCTGCTCCGTTGCAGGAAGGTCGTTGTCCGTTCTTGCGGGCAGACCTGGACCAGGGTTTAGACCAGGGATTAAGAGTGCCATGAATGCCCCAGTTGCATGGCCTGCCCCCACTGCGGGATCGTCGTATTCGCGTTGTGTGACGCCTGTATTGTGCAACTTGAAATCCGTGAAGTTTGGTGCGGCGTGGCAGGCGATGCAATTCCCAATACCGCTGGCCGGCACAGGTGGGGGCGGCGGCTCCGACAGGAATATCTTGAGACCTGCCAGCTCCGTTGTTCCAAACGCAAAGTTTTGTCCTGGGTGAAACTGAAATTGACCGCCCTGCCGGTTTGGGTTGGACGTGACGAACTGAGGGACGAAACCTGGTGCATTCAGCAGTGTCAGGAGGCGTCGGCTGTAATCGAGCGGAGTTTCGCCATTGTTCGGCTGCTGCGGGAGGCCGTTGCGACTCAAAAACACATCGAACGGTGAGCGGATAAGATTGCCAGCATCGTCGCTCTGGGAAAACTGAAGCTGTTGCACATAGGCAGCGACTACCTTGACGACCGCATCGAAGATGTCCTGATCGCTGGCTGAATGGATGAGCACACGAAATTCCGGGGGCAGACGAAGTTCATCCGGAATGTTTGGGTTGGCTCCGGTGAACAGGGCGCTATAGGAAAGTCCATCGAATTGTTGGGCGATAGCCCCGCTGCCATCATCCTCACGCATGACCCGTGCAATGTGGCGGATGGCTTCAGCTTTTTGCCCGGGTAACCAGCCGAAATTCCGACCGGTGAACGTCCCAACGATGAGATCTTCCAACGTCGAAAACTCTCCGTCAAAGTGAAATAACGTTCCACCTGGCCTATTGAGGGAGGCATTGACCAGTGGGGGAGAGTTGCGCGGCGCAGTGAGTTTTCCATCCGGGCGAGATGGAATTGGGCTGCGGACGGCGAAATCGGTATAGGTGCGCATACCTCCCCCCGGAACCCTCACAAACTCGTCAACGAAGTGGCAGGAGCGACAATTCATGGACATTCCAGCAAACGGACTAGCGACACCGGGTGGAGTACTGCCAGGGAGGAGCACCTTGGCTACGACCGGATCGCCGGCGGGCAGCGGATCATTGATGTTCCCGCTCGGAGGGATATGGGTCTTAAAGAATTGGGAAAAGCGAGTTTCGACGAATAGCCGTTCGCCGACGTCGGCTTGGGCTCCAGGTGTTCCTGTAGCTGCAACTGAAGGCGGTGCATCGGTGCCCGACCCGCACCCTGCGAGGAGGAGAGAGACGATGATCCAAGATGATATTCCGACGGCATGAGCGAAGACCGTGTGGCGACGGTAAAAAGCAAACATGGTGAAACCTCCCGTACTTCTAATGTGAATCAAAACAGTTTCTCGTCATTGGCTCGACATGTTCTGAGCCTGGTATAGATTCCTGCAACTTGCGTAATGCTTCGACTAACTCAGGATCAAATTGGGTGCCGGCCGCGACTCGGAGAATTCTGAGTGCGATCTTGTTGCGCACGACCTGGTTCGAGACTTCGGGAATGCGGATGGCGTCGAATGCGTCGGCAATCGAGAGTATCCTGGATCCAAGGGGGATGAATCGTCCTCTGATGCCATAGGGATAGCCCGATCCATCCCATCGTTCGTGGTGGTGGGCTATCAGGACGGTAGGCTCTCGCAGAAAGAAGAACGGCTCGAGTAGCGAGGCGCCAAGCCGAGGATGGTGCTGCACGGCGATATAGGATTCGGAGTCGAGGGTAGGCACTCCGAAGGTCAGGTCGTGAGGAAGCATCAAGAGCCCAATGTCATGGAGGAAAGCCGCGAGTTTCAGATCGTACAACTCGCCCGTCGTCATGCCGACCGCTCGTCCGATCAACAATGAGATCGTGGCAGTGCGGCAGCCGTGACCGGCCTGCCAGGGGAGCGCGCGATCGATTTCTCGGCCGACCTGGCGCACGAGGATGCTTTCGACATCACGGCGCGATGCGAGAGGGAGTCGGAGGCAATCGATCTTCCTGAGCATTCCCTGTATCGTGATGATCCCAGGGTGAATCTGTTCAGAGATATGTGGGCGCATCGTGACTTCTCCGAAAAAAAGCAGAGCCCAAGACCACATCGCGTGATCTTGGGCTCTGGGCTAAAAACCTCTGGCCTCAAATTGTGTCGAGTGTTGGGACACGTTAGGTCATTAGGTCATTCTTCTTTCCCGTGTTTTCCTGCCATCAGCGGCTGGTTCAAGACCCACATCTCGTACAAAGGAATGGTCATCATAATAAAAAATCCGACCGTCATAAGGGTATCCCCCATTAGCATGGTTAGTACGAATACGGGAGAGACGTAACTGATGAGCCATGGAGACAGTAGGTCCAACGTTACGCCACCGAATGACATCCAGGTCGTAATGACTTTTAGTCTGCTGCCGGCGCTGGTGAGATAGAGCACATGGACGAGAATCATGAACACGACCGGCATCGTGAAGAGATGGAAGTGGGTGATTTCTGCCAGCTCTCTGAACGACATCGGTTCGCCGAATGTGGCATCCGATCCCCGGTAGTGGCTGGCGATGCCTTGCGGCGACAGCCCTGTCATGCTGTGGGCCCAGAAAAACGAAAAGGCGAAGCCGGCCAGCATCAAGAGGAGAAAGAAGGTGTAGACGAGCCGGATGTGCCGATCTGAGTCGCGAAGACGGAAGCGAGTGTTGAAGTTGCGCATGGTTGAGAATGTCGTCTCCCCCTGTCAGTTCCCGAAGATGGAGCCGAAGATCCCCTGTTCAGACTTTTTGGTGGCCACAGTGTCGCTGCCGAGCCCCGCGGGCTTTAAATAAAACTCATCGACCAGCACCAGCACGCGCTTAATTCCAGCGCTCATCGAGCGAACCGACATGGTCGCGCCGCTGATGTTGATGATGTCCTTGTTGATGCGGACTGGATCGAGAACCGTTTTGCCCTCATACTGCACGTTGAAGCGCTTGGTCCGTATTTCACTGCCGCGAGATTCCCGAAACACCAGCAGCTCCACGTTCAGGACGTGTCCGGTGTTGTCTACTCCAACCATGTATGTCATAGGTTTGTGCTTACCGATGGTATTCTGGACCAGGGCATAGCCGTCAATTTTTGCGCCGGTCTCGCCGATGAAGACCTCAAAGTCATTTTCGGGAAATTTCCAGCCGATACGCTCCTCAATGACTATCTTTGCGTCCGCGGAAACTCTCAGTAGATCTTTTTTTATGCGGTCGGACTTTGGAAACATCAGTTTGAGCGCCTCTTCCTCAGTGAGGTAGACTTCGGCCATCGACAGTTCTTGCTCCGTCAGATAGCGCTTGAGGTCGCTGTCCCACACCCGTTCAGCCCAGACCATGGCCGGAGACATGATGAACGAGCAAGCCAGCGAGACAACGATCAATCGAGTCATCATGCGGGAGTACACCCATTTGCGTTCAGCTTGGCGTTGA
>Ga0187894_10001159_pt1 | contig 34731 bp, 24 predicted proteins | sample GBC1701081metaG_FD_136650 | JGI IMG/M metagenome (GOLD analysis project Ga0187894, IMG submission 136650) | White microbial mat communities from a lava cave in the Kipuka Kanohina Cave System on the Island of Hawaii, USA - GBC170108-1 metaG ...
TCATTGGCCTTTTCACCCAAAGGGTGAAGACCACAGATTCAAGAGAGGCTAATTTTATTGGCTGCCATCGCATTTTCAACTTCTTATCCGGGGATTCAGGTTAGTAACCTGTCCTACCGTTTTGCGTTGTTTCAAGACGTCACCCGTGACGTCTTGAACGGCTTCCCAGCGCCGAGCGGCTCACGCGCCGGCCGGCGCCGGAACCTTGAGATTGAAGAATTGCGTCATGCGGTCGAACGTCACCTCGCGCCGCAACGCCGGATCAGCGCCGTCGAACAGCTCGTCAATGATCGGGGCCGGGTTCGGCCAGCACAGGTAGTTGTGCGGGTAGTACGCTCCCCACATCGCGATCTCGCGCAGGTTGCCCCATCCCTCACGGATCATCCGGCCGCCGACGGGGTCGTCCTCGAAGGTGACGCGAATCTGCCGCTTGAAATACTCGCTCGGCGGCATGCTGAGTTTGGAAGCGGCGTCATCCTGCTCGCGCAAGGGCCACGCACCCGCTCCTGGCGATCCATCCACTCGATGAAGTACGGGACTCAGCCGATGTTGCACTCTGAGTAAACATAGCGCAGCTTCGGGTTGCGCTCGAACGCCCCGCTGAAGACCATCTGCGCCATCGGCTTCATGATGTTGGTCGGCGCGGTGCTGAAGTGCGCCTTCGAAAGGCCGCGCACTTGCGGTGGATACGGCGTCCCGGCCGCGCAATGAGATTAAGGCAAGGAAATTGCTTGCCTTAATCGCCGCCCCAAACTTCGCTCGATTGGTTTAAATCGCAGGCAAAAGGTAAAACGCCTGCATGACTATCAAAAAAGATTGTCGCATCGTAGCGCGTTTACGCGAGGAGTTACACGCCCATACGACACAACAAGAATTTCGCCGTGCGGTAGGAGATTTCTCCCGCCAACCGAGGTTGACCTTCGCGCTCGTTGCTACTCTGACTTTGCGAGGACATCAAGTGTCTCAACAAAATGCCGTTAATAAATTCTTCCGCGAACTCGGGCAGCCGGAAATCAGTGTGACGGGCTCGGCATACTGTCAGGCGCGGCAGAAGCTCAGACCGGAACTGTTCATCCATCTCAACGACTGTGTTGTGGAAGACTTTAGGGCCTTGTCGCAGGAGGACGGCACTTGGCGTGACTGGCACGGACATCGTTTGTTAGGTGGCGATGGCACGAAACTCAATCTCCCTGATACGCCTGCGATGCGCGCCGCTTACAGCACGGTGAGCAATCAACACGGCGCGGCGGGTGAAGCTGTACTTGGCTTGGCCGTCGTGGTCTACGATCTGCTCAATGATCTGGGGGTGGCAGCGCACTTGGGCAAGCTCGCGCACGAACCGGATGTGCTAGCCCAGCAATTGGGTGCGGCAGCGGCCCCCGGCGACGTTTTCGTGTTGGATCGGAACTTTGCTGATTACGCGTTCATTGCCTGGGGCGTACAGCACAAGTGCGATCTGATCATTCGTTGCCCACGCTCGTCGTTTGGCGTCGTCAACGACTTTTGGGAATCCGACCTGCCTGATCAAGTCGTGACTTTACACTGTTCCAAGCGCAAGGCCACGCGGGCGACTGTCAAAAAACTGGGCTTGCCGGAAGTCATCATCGTACGCTTGCTCAGATTCACGTTGACGACGGGCGAAACGGAAGTGCTGTTGACGACTTTGTGTGATCAACAGCGTTACCCACACGCGGAGTTTTATCAAATCTATGGCTGGCGCTGGCACCAGGAGACCTATTACGACCGCGTCAAGAACATCTTTGAGTTGGAACGCTTCAGCGGTTTGACGCCACTGGTCATTGCCCAGGACTTTTACGGGATCCTGTTTTTGGCGACCTTGGAAAGCACACTGGCGCAAAGCGCCCAAACTGCTATGACAGCAAGTGTCTCCACATGCTCGGCCAGCGTTCCACCGCGCGTCAATCGCGCCGTGAGTTATGTGAGCTTGCTCGATCACACGGTCGCCTTGCTGGCAGATCCGCAACGCTCGCTCGAAGAAGTGGTGACGCAATTACACAGACTTCTGCAGACGAACCCTAAATACAATGCCGCAGGTCGTAAATTTGATCGTCCGAGGCGATCACTAGCGCGATCTCTGCGGCGCCAGCGGTACAGGAAGCGGCTCACGAGTTAGGCAAATACCTTGCCTTAATCTCATTGCCCGGCCGCGTCCCCGATATGGCTGCAAACGGGGATGCCCGCGCCGGCCGCCGTTTCCCAGACTGGGTCCCAGACTTCGTCCTGAACCGGCTTGGCCACATCCCAGACGGGGAACTCAACCGCCTTGGCGCCCTGCTCGACGAGCCGCTCAAGCTCCGACCGGCAAAACTCCGGCAGGGCTGTTGGCAAGAACGGCAGCGCGAGAATCCGGTTCGGATCGTGGCTGTCAAGCTCCAGCACGAAGTCATTGTAGGCGCGGTAACACTCTTGCAGCAGCTTCGGGTCTTCGATCTTCCATTTACGCGTCGGGCCGAACATGACCGCGCCGTAGATTCCCGCTTTGTCCATGTGCTCCAGCAGCAGCTTCGGGTCAGAGGGCGGGAGCGAGCCTGCCGGAGTCTCGACGCCCATGCCACGAAACCGCTCGTGATGCGCGTAATTCGACTTGCCGTCAGCCGACTCCAGTTGGCGCTTCCCTTCCCACTCCCAGAAGGCGCCTTCGTCTGTCTCCACCACTTTGGGAGCGCGGGCCTTGAAACGCGACGCCACGCGCGACTGCCAGAGATCTTTTGGCAGCCAGTTGGGGTCGAGGTGATTGTCCGCCGAGTTGTACTTGTAGTCCATGATTGTCTCCAAGATTGTCTCCAATTTTTATCTGGATGATCCGCGAGCGATTAATGATCCGGCAGCGCCAGCTCAAGAGTCTTTAAGGAACATTGAATTTTTTCTGAAGAAAACGCTGAGGGAGCGCTGAAGATGGCTAAGGGCGAGTTGGCCTCATACTGCTCTGAGTTCGGCCCTCCGGTCTTTCCGGCGGCTCTCAGGGCCGGTCGTGGCCGCAAGATAACCTATGCGCTCGGCTATTAAATCGCGCAGCTCTATCACCACCAGTACAGCCCGGACAGCGCCGAGCTTGAGCCCAGGGATTTTGTCAACCGCCTGACCGCGCGCGGTGAGCATGATTGCCGGAGCTGGAATTCCGCTCGTGGCTGCGCCAGTAGGGTTCGAAGATATATTTCAACTTCTCAGCCGGAATGCCAGGGCCCCGATCACTGAAAACCTCCTTCAGTCAGCTCGAATTTACATCGCTTACAAACTATTTGCCTGCGCTTTAACATCTGTCTTGCGAAATCAGAGATCATTGGCGACGGATGAGTGCAAGTCCGCATTCATTTACTACGACATAAGCAGAGAGGTGGAGAAATGCGTTCATTCCTTATTCGGGCGTTTCTGATTGTGCTTGTCCCGGCATCTGTCCTGGCATCTGGCCTGGCATCTGGCCTGGCCCTGATCCTGGCGCAGGATGCTCAACGGGCTGCACGCGCGCAGGAGATTCTCAAACAGGCGCGTGCGGCGCTGGGCGGCGAAGCGAACCTGAAAGCGATCCGGAGTCTGTCGGCTTCCGGCAAGTTTCACGGCGCGCTGGGCGGCCGCGCGATGGAAGGAGATCTCAATCTCGATCTCCTGCTGCCGGACAACTACATGCGCACCATCAAGATGAGTATGGGGCCCGCGAAGATTACCCGGATCGAAGCGGTCAATGGTGAGCAGGTGTGGATGGATATGAAGCGTGGGGCGGGGATCGGCGGGATTTTGGGCGGATTGGGCGGCGGCATGGGTGGTGGCGGCATGGGTGGCCCCGGCGGTGGCGGGCGTGGCGGTGGCATGGGCATCCCCGGCGGTGGCATGGGCGGGCCCGGCGGCGGTGGACGTGGGGGGGGTGGACGCGGCGGCGATGGCCAGATGGGTGGAATGCAGGAGATGAACAGCCCTGCGATGCGGGAACAGGTGCGCGCTGATTTCACCCGGTTGCTAGTCGCGTGGCTGCTGACTTCCCCGGCTTCGGCACAGATCGAGTTCAGCTACGAACAAGAGCGTGAGACCAGGGATGGCAAGGCGGATGCGCTGCGTGTGACGGGAGCCAATGACTTCACCATGCTGCTTTACGTGGATCAGCAGACGCATCGGCCGGTGATGCTGGCTTATCGGGCCTTGATGCCGCGCCGCGCCGCCGGGCCGCGTGGCGCCGAAGAACCTTCCGGCAACCCACGCGAACCGGAATTGGTGGACGTGCAAGTTTACCTTTCGGACTACAAGGCTGCCAGCAAGGTCTTTTTGCCACACCGGGTCGTCAAAACCAGCAACGGCCAGACGGCGGAAGAATGGGAGATCAGCAAATACAAGCTCAACCCCGATCTCAAACCCAAGAAGTTCGAGCAGAAGAGTTGATTCTGGCAGCCGCTGTCAATCCTCACCGCTTCGGCTATGATTGGCCGAACAATACTGAGGCTGGAAACGAAGAACAAAATGCGAATGTTTTGCCACACGCTTCTGGGAGTCGTTCTGCTGGCATCAACGCCGTGGGGACAGACTGCCGGAACTTTACGCGGGCAGGTAGTAGATGAAACCGGCGCAGTCATTCCCGGCGCGAAGGTCGTCCTGGCGGCTGTAGTGGATGGCAAGAAGCGTGAAGCGGTCACCAACGCCAAGGGGGAATTCGCTATTCCGAATCTGCCGGCGGGCGCTTATGACCTGCTGGTCGAGTTCAAAGGCTTTCAGCCCCACGTCGAAAGTGGGATCAAGGCGCCGCCCGCAAACGAGCCGCTCAAGATTGTCCTGACCATCGCGGCAGTCAGTGAGGCTACTGACATCCCAGCCGAGGGCAAGGGCGTCTCGGTCGAACCCGATCAGAATCTGACCGGGATCGTCCTCGATGAGAAGATGATTCAGGAGATCTTGCCTGAGACCGAGGAAGAGATGGTTGAGTTCCTGCAAGCGCTCGCCGGCGGAACGGGAAATGCGCAAATCGTGATTGATGGTTTCCGGGGCGGACGGCTGCCGCCGCGCGAGGCGATCATGCAGGTTCGCATCAATCAGAATCTCTTCTCGCCGGAATTCTCCGGCGGCGGCGGCGGCGACGGGCGCATCGAGATCATCACCCGGCCCGGCAACGGCCAATGGCGCGGCAATATCACTTTCGGTTTTCGCAATTCGGCGCTCGACGCGCGCAACGCCTTCGCGCTGGTGAAGCCGGAACTCGATCAGCAGCGTTATGCCTTCAATGTTGGCGGCCCGCTCATTCGCAAGCGGCTTGATTTCAGCCTCAACGTTGATTGGACACCGACGCATGGCAGTGGTCTGGTGTCGGCGACCACGCTCGCTGGGTTGTTCACGGCCAACGTGCCCGCGCCCAGTGAAAACAGGGGTCTTTCCTTCCGCGCGGGCTTGCTTATCAATCCCAAAAACACGCTCAACATCAATTACAACTACCGCGGGAGCGAGCGTACCAACTCGGAATTTGCCACGGGCTTCGGCGGCGGCAGCTTCGGTGGCTTCGGCGGCGGTGGCGGCGGCTTCGGTGGCGGTGGTGGCGGTGGCGGTGGCGGTCGCGGCGGTGGCGGTGCTACAAGTAGCGCCAGTGGGAGCCTGATGCTGCCGGAGCGCGCATCGAATACCGAGAGCGCCAATCATTCGCTCTCCTTCTCGGAGACTTTCCTGATCAACGCGCGGCTGATGCACGAAACGCGTCTCCGCCTCCAGCGAGATACGAGCGCGACCGCGCCGGTGACGCAAGCGGTGGCGATTGATGTGCTCGACGCTTTTCAGGGAGGCGGCTCGACCAAGTCGAGCGATGGGCTTACCACCAGCTTCGAGTTTCAAGACTCCTTGACGGTGACATTCAAGAAGCACACGGTTAAGGTTGGGCTTCAGGTCGAGCACGAGTATGTCCGCAATCTCAGCGCGAGTAATTTCAACGGCGCCTACATCTTCTCCTCGCTGGATCAATATCGTCGCGCGCTGAATGGCGAGCCGGCGCGGGACACGCAGTTCACGCTCAATCGCGGCGAGCCGTTGCTGCGCTACAGCCAATATGAGGCTTCCTGGTATGTGAACGACGACATCCGCGTAAGCCCGTCCTTGACGGTTTCGCTTGGTCTGCGCCACGAGTTCCAGGCGCATCTGGATGACAAACTCAACTTGGCGCCGCGCTTCAGCATCGCCTGGTCGCCTTTCCAGAACCGCAAGACGGTCGTCCGCGCTGGCGGCGGCATCTTCTTCAACCGGCTGAGCGCCAGCGCTTACGCCAATACGCTGCGCTACGATAACCAGACGCAGCAGACGCTCACCATTTTCAACCCGGTCTATCTCAATCCGCTCCCGGCGGATCTGTCGGCGCTCAATCCCAATGTCAACGTGCGGCAACAGAGCACGACCAGAGAGGTCCTGGATCCAAATCTCCGCGCGCCGTACAACACCAATGGCATGTTCAGCCTCGAGCAGCAATTGCCGAAGGCGCTGGTCGCGACGGTCAGCTACAGCCTCAACCGTGGCATTCACCTGTTCCGAACGCGCAACGTCAATGCGCCGCTGCTCGATACTGGCGAACGCCCCGATCCGGCGCAGGGCAATATCAATGCGACCGAATCAGCCGGTAAATCCACGCGCCACGAACTGGCCTTCGGTCTCTCGCGCCGCTTCAACACTCGCTCCATTTTCTTCGGCGCCTACCGGCTCGCCTGGGCAAAAGATGATGGCGGGTTCCCGGCGGACAACTACAATCTGCGACCCGAATGGGCGCGTTCCTCCGGCGACCGCCGCCACTCGTTCAACCTGATGCTCATGGTGAATCTGCCCTGGGGTATCAGGTTCACGCCGAACTTATTCATCAATTCGGGCGCGCCTTTCAACATCACCACCGGGCTGGATGACAACCGCGACACACAATTCAACGATCGCCCGGCAGGCATTGGCCGCAATGCGGACTTGCCGGCCAGCCTCTATGCGCTTATCCCGCGGCCTGAGCGCCGGGTCAGTGTGGCAGGCGGGCCGGCGCTGCCATTGATTGATTATCTGCGTACCTACTACCCGAATGGGTTGCGGGCGGAAGGACCTGGCTCGTTCAATGCCAATCTCGGGTTTTCCAAGACCTTTGGCTTCGGCGCGCGCAACGGCCGGCAGGCTCGGAGAGGGCCGGGCGATGGCGATCCCGGCATATTCGGCGGTGAGACAGGCGGGCCGGGCGGCGGACGCATGGGCCCGGGTGGCATGGGTGGCGGACGCGGCGGTATGGGTGGCGGCGGGCGCGGCGGCATGGGTGGCGGCGGGCGCGGCGGCATGGGTGGTCCGCCGGGTGGTGGCGCTGAGTCGGCGCGGTTCACGCTTCGCCTCAATGCGACCATTACCAATGTCTTCAACCATGTCAATTTCGGCCAGTACAGTGGCACGCTTGGCTCGCCCTATCTGGGGCGTCCGAGCAACGCTAGCGCGCCACGTCAGTTTAATTTGACCCTCACGTCCACCTTCTAGGCGCCGAAATTTCTGAAACGCAATTGAAGCGCGTGCGAAACTCCGTACGCGCGGTTGAATTGCTACTATCACAAACCATCATTACGTAAGGGAGAAAAATTCAATGCGACGTTCATTTGTCTTTGCAACTGGTATCTTACTTGTTCAGCTTATCGCCCTGACCGGACTGGCCCACCAGAAAGAGTTGGCAGGACGTTGGACAGGGACGATGCAGACCCCACGGGGAGAAAATCAGGCGACGGCGACCTTCAAGAAGGAAAATGATACCTACACTGGCGCCATCACGGGAATGCGCGGGGACGAGGTCACTCTCAAGAACATCAAAGTAGACGGCGACAAAGTGACAGCCCAGGCTGAGGTCGAGACACCGCGAGGAAACATCCTGCTCAATTACAGCCTCACGCTCAAAGACGACACCTTGAAAGGCAAGGCCGAGGGCGATTTCGGCGGCCGGAACATCACCATGGACATTAACCTGAAACGGGCGAGCGATAAATGAGGCTTTACATCACCTGTTTGTCCGATTACTGAAGAACGTACCGGAGAATCTATCCATGTTTCAGACTCTCTGGGTTTTACCCGCAATCTTGCTGGCCGTACTGCCGGCTCCAAGCCTATCGGCGTTTCGCCTCCTTCAGCAAACGGGGGCGCCGAGTCAGGCGCAGCCGCAGCAAAAAAACACGCCGCCTGCCCGGGAGCAGGATGCTGTCGTGCGGATCAACACGCAACTGGTGCAAATTGACGTGGTCGTGACAGACAAGCAAGGCGCTCACGTTGACGATTTGACCGGCGCTGACTTCGAGCTGCTGGTGGATGGCAAGCCGCAATCCCTCTCTCACTTCGCGCTCATCCGGCTGCCCGCCGTGAAGCGTGAAGCGCCGGCCAATCCCAAAGCCGGCCCGAAGAGCGAGCCGGTCAGACCGCCCGGCATGCCGGGCAAATTGAGCGCGCCGGAGAAGGTGAAACGCACCATTGCTTTCGTCGTGGATGATCTCGGCTTGTCATTTCAGAGCGTGTACTACGCGCGGGAGGCGGTCAAGAAGTTCGTGGACGAACAGATGCAAGACGGCGATCTGGTCGCCATCATCCGCACGGGCCGCGGCTTGGGCGCGCTGCAACAATTCACCAGCGACCGCCGCATTCTCTACGCGGCGATCGAGAAGCTGACCTTCAACCCGCAAAGCCGGGATATGCTGGCCAGGTTCGGCGCCGACGCCCGTGTCGCCAACACCGAAGACCCGGCGCAGCAACAAACCAATGATTTCGAGAATTTCAACGACACTACATCTTCATTCGGCACGCTCGGCGCGCTGAATTTCGTGGTCCGCGGCTTGCGCCAGTTGCCGGGCCGCAAGATGGTGGTCTTCGTCTCCGACGGTTTCAATATGTTCGGGACCAGCGGCGACGACACACAGGTGGTGGAAGAGATGAAGTACCTGGCGGATCAGGCCAATCGCGCGAGCGTGGTCATCTACTCGCTCGACGCGAAAGGCTTGCAGACGTTGATGCCCAAAGCCGGCGATAACCTGAAGAATACGGCCGCCGATCAGTTGGCCCAGCAAGCGCTCGACGCTTCGATCCAAAACCTCGACTCACAAGCCGGCATGGTCTTTCTCGCGCAGCAGACCGGCGGTTTCGCCATGCTCAACCACAACGATCTCGATTTCGGCGTGCGGAAGGTACTGGAAGATAATGAGACTTACTACCTGCTCGGCTTTGACCCCGAAGACGAGCAATTCAACGGGCGTTATCATTCGATCAAAGTGCGCGTCAAGCGTCCTGGTTTGCAGGCGCGTACGCGCGGCGGATTTTACGGCGTGACGGAAGCCGAAGCCTCCGCGCGACACATGACGCCCACTCAGCAAATCCTCTCGACGCTCTACTCGCCCTTCGGCGCGCGGGATGTGCAGGTGCAGATGACCTCGTTCTTCGTCAACTCAAACGCTCAAGGCTCCTACGTCCGCTCGTTCTTTTACTTCGACTGCTCAAAGCTCACTTTCAAGGACAGCCCGGACAAGAAAAAATCGCTGACCCTGGAGTTGGCCACTTTCGCTTTCAATGAGGAGGGGCAGGCGGTTGACCAATACGCCAGCCGGCTCACTTTTGATTTGGATGAAACGCAATATCAGGAAGCGCTGGCCAAAGGGTTGGTGCGCACCGCGGATGTCCCGATCAAAAAGCCGGGCGCTTATCAGTTCCACGCCGTGCTCCGTGACGCCGAGACCGGGCTGCTCGGCTCGTCCAGCCAATTTATCCAAGTACCCGATCTGAGCAATAAGCAACTGACGCTCTCCGGCCTGCTCGTCAGCGCGCCGAATCCGAAGGCGAGCGGAAACACGCCGCCGAGCGATGATCCCGAGGCCTTGAATCAAATGCGCCAGACGGCCGGCGCAGACCCGCAGCCGACCGCCGCGGTGCGCCGCTTTGCCCGCACCAGCGAACTGCAGTATGGGGCCTGGATTTTCAATGCCACGGTCAATAAACAAGCACAGCCGCAACTCACTACCCAAATCGAAATCTTCCACAACGGCAAGCGCATCTATCAGGCTCCGGCGCATCCGGTAAAAATTGCCAGGGGCGCGAACCTCAAACGGCTGCCATGCGCCGGGCAGCTCAAGCTGACGGGCTTCCCGCCGGGCGATTACCTGCTCCGGCTCATTGTGACCGATGCGCTCGCCAGGCAGAAATACGCGCGCATTGACCAGTGGATGGATTTCAGCGTGAGGTGAAGTGGTACGCAGTGGATTCAGCCGACGAATCTGTACCCGAGACCGTGAACGGTGAGAATGTATTGTGGCAGGCGTGGAGTGGGTTCGAGTTTCTGGCGAAGCAGGCCGATGTGAACATCCACCGTGCGCGTCGTTGGCATCGCGTCATATCCCCAGACTTTGTCGAGCAGTTCGTCACGCGAAAGAATCGCGTCACGGTGTTCGATCAGGAAGCGCAGCAATTGATATTCACGCGCCGTCATCTCGACAGGCTCGCTGGCGCGAGTCACGACCGCGCGGCGGGAATCCACCCGCACATCTCCGAAAACGTAAACATCGGAGACCGGGGCGTCGGCGGGAGCGCGGCGGAGGATGGCTTCGATGCGCGCCAGCAGTTCGCCCGTGTCGAAAGGCTTGGTCATGTAATCATCGGCGCCGAGCTTCAGTCCCAGGATTTTGTCAACCACCTGACCGCGCGCGGTGAGCATGATCGCCGGGGTTGAAATCCCGCGCTGGCGCAGATCGCGCAGCACATCAAAGCCGTTCTTCTTCGGCAGTCCGACATCGAGAATCAGCAGGTCGAAATATTCACCCGCCGCGAGCTGAAACCCGCGCTCCCCGTCCTGCGCGGTTTCGACCGCATATTCTTCGCTGCGCAGCACGTCCGAAAGCACCAGCGTCAGCCCTGGCTCGTCTTCAACAAGTAGTATTCGGCGATTCATAAAAAGCAGTGATCAGCTTGCCGCGCCTGTGTCGAGGCGGGAAGTAACGGCCGCGGGCTGCGTGTCAGTCCGCGCAATCGCGGGCAGGGTCAACGTAAAAGAAGTTCCGCGTCCCGGCGCGCTTTGTACGCTGACGGCGGCGCCGTGCTCATTGATGATGGTTTTAACCAGATTCAGCCCCAGCCCATTGCCGTGAATCTGCGCCGTGGTGGCCTCGCTGCCGCGCCAGAAAGGCTCGAAGATATATTTCAAATCCTCGTCGGGAATGCCGAGGCCACGATCACTGACGGTGATCCGAACTTCGGTTTTTCCACCGGCGCCACTGCTAATGGCCCGCGCCCGCAACCCGATCCACCGGTTCTCGCCGGAGTATTTCATCGCATTGTCAATCAGGTTGCGCAGCGCCCGCGCGAGCGCCGGAGCGTCGGCCATCACCCGCGGCAGATCAGGAGCGACCTCCTTCTCGATCTGAAAACCTCCTTCATTGAGCAGCGGCTGCGATGAGGCCAGAACGTTGTCAATCAGCTCGCCCGCGCTGACCGGTTGCAATTCAAGCTTATGGCGGCCCGATCTCGCGCCGCCGAATTCCAGCACATGCTCGACCATTTCGATCAGACGGTCGCTCTCCTTGCCGATCAACGCGCTGTAGCGTTTGATCTGCTCCGGGTCCCTGATGACGCCGCGCGTCAGGCTCCAGGCCGCCGACTTGATGACGGCGAGCGGCGTCCGCAGCTCGTGTGAAACTCCAGCGACGAAATCCATCTCCCGCCGGGCCAGCCGCTGCGCGCGGCGGGCCGACTGCAACACCAGCCCAACGCTCACGGCCAGCAGCGCGAGAATGCTGAAACTGACCAGGAGATTGCGGCGATGGATGGAAGTGACGGCGGCCTCCAGCGATCCCGCGCGATGAGTCAGGCGCAATTGCCAAAGCTTCTGGTCTTCATTGAAATTGAACGGCAGTCTCCCGCCCCTGTCTCTGGGCGCCGGCCCTCGCGCGCCGTTCGGCGTGGTAGCGGTCCCGGCGGAAGGCGGCCCCGGCACCTGGAACAGTCCTCCCGCGGCAGGCGGAAACCGGTTCATCATCTGGCGAAACATTTCCTGACGCACCCCCATCAAATCGACGCTCACGTCGGTCTCCGTCTTCTTAGCAGCTTCCGGGCGGGCAGCGGCCGGGCCGAACTGATAAATGATCTTTTGTTCAGGCGTCCGGGTAACGATGGCGGCGCTGTAATCGAGTTCATCATCGCCGGAGAAATATCGCTTCGCCAGCGCTGGAAGTATTTCCTGTTGAATCTCAGACAGACTGATAGTGATGATCACGAAGCGGGCGGGCGGCTCAATCGCGATCTGTCCGCGCCGGCCGCGCTGGCCGAACGCCGGTCGAATAAGGATCGGAGAAGCAAAGGCCATCATCTCATCGTTGATCGGCCGCAACCGGCGATTCATCAAATCTCTGCCGAATGCGCGCGGCTCGCCTGTTAAATTCTGCTCGAGTTGCAGACGCAAGGCTGACAGTTCCGATGGCCAGTCATACGGAACGAACTGTCTGTTGCTGGTCTTCAGTTGATGCAGATGTAGACGGCCATTTTCACCCGCGCGCGCCACCAGGACGTCTCTGACCAGCCGTGGATACTGCGCGACAGCCAGCCAGCGGTCGTATCGCGCGGCGTAAGCGGATAACTCGTCATCTCTCCCCAAGTCAGCGAATGGAGAAAACACAACAAAAGCGCGAGTCAGTTCATCGTCGAGGTCTTGACTGAATCCAGTGGCTTTCGCGCGCAGGTTCGATTTCATGTGTTCCTGCTCCCGATCACTCAACCGCGCCAGCCAGCGGTATTGCAATACAGCCAGCAGCGGCAGCAGCAATAGCAGCGCGGCCACGACGATCAGCGTTGATGTTGTCCCACGTTCCCGAAATTTCATCACGCGGATTATAGGCATGATTGATCGGCATCAAAACCCTCAGACCGGAGAATTTACATCCTTTACAAGCAATTTTCCTGCTCATGACTTTCGACTGCAAAATTCGTCTTATGATCATGCCGCTGCATTATCACGGTCACGGCGCTGTGAGCCGCGCGCGACTGTCATCGAATCGGTAAACGGCGCGGGCTTCTTGATGGCGCCTAATCTGTAGCTCACATTTCGCTCATTTCAAAAACTCTCTGAAAAATCGTAGTTCAAACATTCCGCCAGAGATAACAACATAGGCGGGGACAACAAAGGAGAACGAGGATGCGATTCTTACTTGTGTTGCTTTACGGCGGCGGACACTGTTATGCCGATCGCCTCCGCGCTGGCTGCCGTTATCGGCGTTCTGCTGATGCTCTGGAAGCGCGCGATCATGATCTTACGCAAATTTATTCAATCGTTTCGCCCACCGGCGCCAAAACCACACACCGATCATTCACCAGGCCTGAGATCACATCGTCACGGTTAGTGACGCGCAAGCTGATCCGCGGCGCCAATCACAGTTGATCCAAATCGGGCGATAAAACCTGCTCGGAGAAGTGTGTCTCGCAGCATGCTCTCGACAAAGGCGTGATTGAATGCAAGACGACCTTTCACCAAATCATCCGCGGACTGGACAGCCCACGGCGCATCTTCTGATCAATCCGGCGATCAGCCCGGCGATTAGCCTGGCCGCCTGGTTCGGTCTGCTCACGGGCTTTGGCGAGGTCTGCCTGCTCGGCGTTCAAAAATATGCGATGCGCAAACCGCTTTTCCTCGGCCCGCACGTCATCTGGATGTCGCCGCTGGCAAACGTCTGCATCTTTGCGCTGCTCGGTTTATTGCTGGGGCTGTTGGCGCGACGTTGGCCGAAGCTCGGTTCGCGGCGAATTGTTGTATCGGCGCTTACCTTCTTCGCAATTTTGAGCTGGTTGCTGATGATTCCGCGTTTGCAGGAGCATGCGGCGTTGTTGGTGGCCGCGGGTTTCGCTCTGCAAATCGGGCGATTGGCAGCAAAGCGCCCACAGCTTCTACTTCGACGCGCACGAGCCTTATTTGCCGCCAGCGCCCTTCGACACACAGTTCGGACAAAAAGCGGCGAACAACAATGCCCGCGTGACTCATCGCCCGCGGATGGCCTGGCGGTCGAACCGGGAGAAGATTTCGCCCCGGGAAAACCAGGCGGAAATGAACGCTTACGACGGAGCGATCGCTTACCTGGATCAGCAACTCGGCTTGCTCTTCGCCGAACTCGATCGGCGCGGCTCGCTCAAAAATACTTTGGTCATCATCACGTCGGATCATGGCGAGGCCTTCGGCGAGCGCGGCCATTACGCGCATAGCGACAACCTCTATCTGACGTTGCTGCATGTGCCTCTGCTGATCTCGTTTCCGGCGCGTGTGCCCGCGGGCAAGAGCGTCGCTCATCCGGTTTCGCTGCGAGACATTCCCGCGACGGTGATGGATCTGATCGGCCCGGACGACAGGCGCCGGTTCCCCGGCAGGTCGCTGGCGCGATACTGGAACGGCGGGCAAGATGCGGACGATTTCATTCCCATCCTTTCCGAAGTCAATCTCGCGCCTCTGCATCCGCACAAATTCGCCGCGGGCAGCAAAGCGATTACGCGGTCGCTGGTGGTGGGTCGTTATCACTACATCAAAAACCACGACGGCCGTGAAGAACTCTACGATTTCATAAACGATCCGGCGGAAGCGCGCGACCTATCGGGTTATGCCGGCGGCCGCGGAGTGATCGAAGCCTTCAGAAAGCTTCTGTAACGCTTCTCGCCGCGAACCCATCTGACAAAACGACCGAAACCCGGAGTGAGGTATGACAAAGATGATTCGAATAACTCGAATGCGCCTGGCCGTCTGGTCAGGCGTTTTAGCGATGGTTTTGATTTTGAGCTATGGCGTCTTCCTCGCAGCCGCCGCGGGCGCGATCGGCGGTCAGGGCAAACCGGACAGTGGCTGGCTGTTGCTGAAATACGCCGAGTTCGATCCGCTGGAGAGCGAGCCGGCGCCGTTGAAGATCGGCGAGCGGGAACTTCATGCGACTTCGCTCGGCGGCCTCTCAGCGAAACGGGCGCAGGCCGCGGGCGCCGAAGGCCATTCATATTTCATCATTCAGTTCAACGACGCCATCAAGCCGCGGGATTCGGAAGCGCTCGTGGCCAGCGGTTACGAGATTGCCGGCTACGTCCCGCACAACGCCTATCTGGTGCGGGCCAGGGGCGCGTTGCAAGACCAGATGCTGGCGGCGCGGGATTCGGGGCGGTACCGCTGGGTCGGAGCTTATGGGCCGGCGTTGAAGATCGAACCGGGCCTGGCGCGGATGGCCGATGAGCTTGCCAACGGTAAGCAACCCCAGGCGGCGGGCGAAGAGTTCATCGCTGTCTCGTTCGTCACGTTCAGCGGCGAGAAGCCTGACGGCGTGCGCGCCGCGCTCAGCGGATTGGGCCTGGACGCCCGGGCGGCTCTTGAAGAACGCGCCGGCTCGCGCGTGTGGGGCGTCGTGATGACGCCGCCACAGGCGCTGCCGCAACTGGCGGCGGCGCTCGCCGACGTCGAGGGCGTCGAGTGGATCGAGCAGCGGCAGCCCAGGCGGCTGCACAACGACAACGGCGTGCGCATCATTCAAGGCGGCGTGATCGGCGGCGACACGGCGCTCTACCGGCATGGGCTGACGGGCGCCGGACAGACGCTCGGCATTGCGGACTCCGGGCTGGACACCGATCACGCGCAGTTCAGACTGGACGGCTCGCCCGCGGCGCAGACGCTTTCATACGCCACCTCCGCGCTGGAGTTGGTCAATGGGCTGTTGCCCTTCAGCATCACCGACCCGAATAACAAGGTGTTGGTCTATTACGTGCTGGGCGCGGGTAATTTCATCGACAATGCCAACAACCCTCACGGCGGCCGCACGCTCGACCCGAATCAAAGATCCGGCAGCGCCTATCTCAATTCAGTGGCGTATGACGACTCCAACGGCTGGCACGGGACGCACACGACGAGCGTCGCCGTGGGCCGGAGTTACGTTGCGGACGGCTCCGGCTCGGCGCCTGGGATTCCGGCGCGCACGGCGGGCGACGGCGTGGCGCCGGATGCGCGCGTCGTTTTTCAGGGCGCCGGTCATCCTTCGGGACAACTGTCGGGCATAAACACGATCAGCCAGGCGCTCATTCATCAGCAGGCTTACAGCAGCGGCGCGCGCGTTCACAACAACAGCTACGGCGCCCCGCCCCCCGCCACGTACGATCAGGATGCCGTGGACATTGATGACGCGATGTGGAGGCTGCGCGACTACACGATTTTCTACTCGGCGGGCAACGACGGGCCGAATGTGAACACGCTGTCAACAATCGCCAAAAACAACATCCTCGTCGGCGCGTCGGATTCGCCCACGGCCATTGGCGGCGACAACACCGGGAGCGTCGAGGCCGTTTCAGTCTTCAGCAGCCACGGCCCGACGCGCGACGGGCGCATCAAGCCGGACATCATCGCGCCGGGATTCATCCGCGCGGCGACCGAAAGCGCCGGCGTCAATTCGTCCTACACGTATCGGACCTCGACGACCGCGCTCGACGCCGCCGTCAATCCGGCCAACCCGAACGGCAATCGCGGCCTGTCGGCTCTCAGCGGCACGAGCTTTTCTTCGCCGATGGCGGCGGGCGGCGCGCTGTTGGCGCGGCAATACTTCACCGACGGTTATTACCCAGGCGGCGCGCGCGGAAGCGGCGCGGGGTTCTCGCCGTCGAACGCGCTGGTCAAAGCTGTGATCCTGAATTCGGGCCGCAACATGACGGGCAGCTACACGGCGGACAACGCGCCCAACGGCCAGAAAGCGCCGCTGCCGAGTTCGGGGCAGGGTTGGGGACGAATGGCGCTCGACGACGCGCTCTATTTCGCTGGCGACCGGCGCGAGTTGAAAGTGATCGCCGACATCTTCAACGGCGCAACTGCCGCGGATGGTTCGCGCCCCGCGCCGAATCCGGCCGTCACGACGGGGCAAGCGCACGAATACACGATCAGCAGCGTCAGCACGGTCGAGCCGCTGCGCATCACGCTCGCGTGGTCCGACCCGAAGGCCGCGCTCGGCGCGGGCACGGCGCTCGTGAACAATCTGTACCTCGAAGTCATTGCGCCCAACGGCGCGACCTATCACGGTAACGTCAACTTCGCCGACGCCTGGACGAAAACGGCCGATGGCGCGGGCTTCGACAACAGGAACAACGTCGAGGCCGTCTACATTCAATTTCCGCAGGCGGGCGCTTACCTCGTGCGCGTGATCGGAGCCAACGTGCCGGGCAACGGACAGAGCGGTGTAGTCGCGTTTCCTGACAACCAGCCGATTGATTCCAACCGGCAGGGCTATGCGCTCATCGCCACCGGCAACTTCACGGCGGGCGCTGTGCCGGTGCTGACGCTCTCGCCGGCGATGGTGGGCGGCGGCGTCAACGCCGATCCGTTCATCAGCCGCAACGAAACGGTCACGGCTACAGTGACGGTCAACGCTCCGGCCAACATCATGGCCGCCAACGTCAACGTTCAATTGTCGGTTGACGCGGCGAGCGAGGTTCCGGCCGGCGTGGTCAGCGTCAACGGCGGCGCGGCGGGGCAGCCGGCCACGATCGGCTACGGCGACATCGCGGGCTTCGGCAGCGCGGCGCGCGGCTTCCAGATCACGCTGCTCGACGACGGCGTGAACCGCGCCGGAAAGAAGATTCTCTTTAACGTCACGATGACGCCCGCCAACGGCGTGGCTTTTACGACTCAGTTCACGATCACTGCGCAACGCAAGCTCTACACCTACCGCACGCGGTTCGAGCCGGCCGCTGATCCCGGAGGCGGCGGAATCATCGTCATCCCGGAATCGGCCTGGGGCTTGCGGCCCGGCGCGCCGAACCTGGCGCCGAGCGGCAGCGATTTCGCCGGCAATTGGAATTTGACTTCGAGCGTGAAGGCCGGCGGCGCAGGCTCGACGGCCAGTCTGAGCGATCCGAGCGGCCACGGCGCCGGCTACGGCGTAAGTACGACGCTCCGCCCAGGCGGCTCGACCGGCGGCGCGGGCGTCTACGACCAGACGCGTTGGTGGACGCTCGGCAAGATTGTGCTGCCCGGTCTGACGCGCAACGCCGCGACCGACAAAGTCTCAGACCCGGCGCTCACCCGCCAGCTCAACGCGACGGTCGAATCGCTCGATGTTGACCTGAGCGCCGATTTCACGGGCGACGCGGCGCAGAACGGCATCGTTGACGCGGTCTACCTGCGTCTGCGGCCGTACAAGAACACCGCGCTCTCGGCGGCGGACGACACCGGATTCGACGACGCGACTTTCGTCAACCTGATCGTGCTCGATTCCAGCGGAACGCCGAGCGCTACCGGCTTCAAGCATTATTCGCTCAAGCCCGGCGACTTCACCTTCGGCAGCGGCATTTTCGGCATAGACACCTCCAACCCGGACAACTCCAATGTCGCCTTCCGGCTTGAGCTGCAGTTTCAGCGCAACGGAGTCACGCAGCAGGGCGAAGGGGTGTTCTTCGACAACCTGGAGTTGCGCCTCGCCGTGGACGACCTCACGTCTTACGCGGCGCTGACGCAGAACAAATCCGTCTCGGTCAACGCGGCCAGCTACGACAAGGCCGCCGCCCCCGGAGCGATTCTTTCGGCCTTCGGCAGCGGCTTCACCGTCGCTTCGAACATCACCGCCGCCGCGCAGAGCATTCCGCTCCCCAAAGGCCTCTCCGGCGTTGCCGTGCGGGTCAATGGTGTAACGGCGCCGTTGTTCTTCGCCGGCGTCACGGGCGGGACGGGCGCATTTCAGATCAACTACCAACTGCCGTACGAGACGCGGCCCGGCGTGGCGCTGGTTGAAGCGCTCTACAACGGCGCCCCGGTGACGAGCGAATTCCTGGCCATTGCGGCCGCGGCGCCGGGCGTGTTCACAACCGATGCCAGCGGCAAAGGTCAGGCCGCGGCGCAGAATCAGGATTACTCGCTCAACGGCGCTGCCAGACCCGCCGCGCGCGGCGGCGCGCTGATCCTATACGCGAATGGGCAGGGCGGCCAATTCATGGATTCATCAAACGGGCAGCCGCTCGATCCGCCAGTTTCCGGCGAGGCTCCGCCATTCGAAGGGAGACTGTTCGTGACGCGGGAGACGCCGGCGGTGACCATCGGCGGCGCGCCGGCGCGCGTGGAGTTCAGCGGCCTGGCGCCAGGGTTTGTGGGCTTGTGGCAGATCAACCTGCGCGTCCCCGATAACGCGCCCGTGGGGAACGCCGTGCCCCTCGTGGTCAGTCTGCTCGGCAGGCCGGGCTTTACAACGACTGTGGCGGTGAATTAAGCGGTAAATTTCATTTTCCATTTTAGATTTGTCATTTGACATTGATTGATCCGCTGCTCAATCAATGTCAAATGCAGAAGTGTTCGGCACGTGTATTGATCGGGCAGAGATGGAACACAAAAAGCACAAAGAAGAACGCAAAAGGCACAAAAGAAGAAACAGGGACTCGACCTTTCAATCTCGAGTGCGAATTTTGTGTCTCCTTTTTGTGCTTTTTGTGTTCCTCTCCTACTTCGTCAATTCACGTGCCGAACACTTCTGTGTCAAATGACAAATCTAAAATGACAAATGGAAAATGGAAAATGGAAAAAGCGAATTTACATGCCTTACAAACTCTTTTCCTGGTCTTTAACACCTCTCCGGCCGAATGCCACATGATCGTCACTGTGAGTCCAGGCGCATTCGCGGTCTCGGTAACGAGACCATTGACGGGAAGGCTGCGGCGCCGGGCGCCCCGGCTTCCTATATTTTATCCGCGCTTTTGTCGGGGAAGCCGTAGCGCTCAATGCCCGGCTTCCCCTATTTGATCCGCGCTTTTTGCTGGGATGAATTCAAATAGAAGGAGTAAAACGAACAATGAGATTACGAATGAGATTAGTGAGCGTCACAGTTCTGCTGCTTTGCGCGACGGCCAGCAGCGCAATAATAGCCAAGGCTCAACAGAGACCACAGCGTGATCCGTTGGAATTTTTGAAGCGCGTCATCACTGAGGCCAACGCTCCGGCGCTCAGTTCGGAGCAGGAGGCGCGGTTGAAGACGCTGATCGCCGACTCCCGCAATGCGCGTCCGACCGAGCCTGACGAAGCTTTGCTATCGGCCCGCGCCGCATATAACAACGCGATCCTGGAGGGTGATCTGGCCACGGCGCAGGCGCAGGCGCAGGTTATCGCCGGCCGAATCGCCGAGCTAGCCGCTACCAGGATGCAGGCGCGGACTAAATTCCAGATTGACGTTGTGAACGTGCTCAAGAGCGGCGGGCAATTGGAGCCGCTGAAACAAAAATTCGGCGACCGTCTGCCGCGCATCATTGGGTTCCTGGCGGGCGGTCCTCCATTCGGCGGTCGTCCATTTGGCGGGCCGTGGGGCGGCCCCGGAGGCGGGTTTGGATTTGCGCCCGGACAGAAGCCGGGAATGTCCGGCCGGAATTGACTCGATCAACAGACACTAAAACAGAGCTTGACGGCGGGAAGGCTGCAATTCATCACGAGTCGCAGCCTTCTACTCTCTGACCTTCGCCGTACAAGCGATAAGCTTGCTTTGCTGGGGTGAATTATGATGATCCGAATTGAAAGAGTTTCCTACTTGCGTAGCGCGGCGTTAGCCACGCTGACCATACTGACTTTGGCCGGAACAATCTCGGCGGCCCTTCCCACACCGAAGCCACGGCTCGATCTTCTTTCCGTGGGTTCCACAGCTTGCGCGGCGCGACAGGGAAATCAACCGCGACAAATGGATCAAGAGGAGGGCGCCGAGGCGGCGTCCGCGATCTATGAGCGCGTCGCTCCGGCGGTGGTCTTTATTAACGCGATTTCGATCAATCCTTACCGCTCCACGGAACGCGTCGAGTACTCGGTCGGATCGGGCTTCATTATTGATCCGGAGGGGTTGGTGCTGACCAACTCGCACGTCGCCTTTGGCAGTCAATCGCTGGTCGTGAAGCTGAACAGCGGCGCCAGCCTGCCCGCGCAACTGATCGGCGCGGATCCGATCTTCGACATCGCCGTGTTGCGCATTCCGAAGCCGGAGCAAGGGACGTTGCCGGCGGTCAAACTCGGCGACTCCGACCTCGTGCGCGTCGGCGAAGACGTGATGGCGCTGGGCAGCCCGCTCGGACTGGAACAAAGCCTGACGCGCGGGATCGTCTCGGCGATCAACCGCGTTCTGCCGCCGGCGTCATTCACACTTCAGCAACCGCTGATCCAGGTGGACACGCCGATCAACCCCGGCAACTCAGGCGGCCCGCTGCTCAACCGCCGCGGCGAAGTCGTCGGCATCACGACGGCGATCATGTCCAACGCGCAGAATATCGGCCTGGCGGTCCCGATCAATCAGGCTAAAGAGGCGCTGCCGTCGCTCCTCGCGCAAGGCCGCCTCGTTCGCCCCTGGCTTGGGTTCCACGGGCAATTCATTGATCAAGTTTTGCAAAGCTTCCTCCGCATCCCGCTGGAGGTCGGGTTTCTGGTTGAGGTCGTCGAGCCGGGCAGCCCCGCCGCGCAATCTGATCTTCGCGGCGGCGACCTGGAGATGAAGATCGCCGGCAACGAATTCCTGCTCGGCGGTGACATCGTCACCAAGCTGAACGGCACGCCACTGACCACGCCCGAAAATATCATCGCCGCGTTTGGGGAGTTGAAAGTCGGCTCGACCGTCAACCTCGCCATCTTTCGCTTCGGTAAGAGCCTCGAGGTGACATACACCTTGCCAGAGCGGCCGCTACTGCCCGGAGACCTGGCCGGTAAGACCGCCTGGACGCCTCTCGCCGGCAAGAGTATCCGGGACGCCTCGCGACGCAGGTTCTAAATAGAGGAACCATATTGGGAGCGGAGCGTCATAACATCAGCCTGATCCTATTACCACTGAATTGCCCTCTCGCAAGCGCGCAACGCTGAATTGCGCGCGCTCAAGAATCACACACAACCGTCGCCATTTTTTTAACAGGCGCCTTCGACCGCCGTGCGTCGTAGTCTGTCCAAATCTCCATCGGAGGCAGTCATGAAAAAATATTCCAGTTGCCGCGTGTCATTCGTGTTCACCCTCGCGATTTGCTTGAGCCTTCCGGGCACTGTTTTCGGCGGAGGCAAATCGGGCAAGAAGAATTTCAAGGAAGGCGCAAGACATGAAAGCGCCGAGCAGTGGGACATGGCGGCGGAGCAATATGCGCTGGCCGTGGCCAATGAGCCTGACAACGCCGAGTACCGGCTACGGTTGTTGCGCGCCATGCAAATGGCCTCGCTGATGTTCGCCGCGCGCGGCGATCTGCTCGAAGCCAAAGGCGATTACACGGGCGCGTACAACGCCTATGCCCGGGCCTTCACATACAATCAGACCAACGAGACGATGTTCATCAAGATGGCTCGGATGATCGAACAGCAGTCCGCGCAACGGCAATCTCGCTCCGGCCGGCAACGAGATTCTGACGCCTCAAGTCCCGCCCAAAGGCGATGTCATGCAGAAGATCGAATTCAGCGAAGGGACGAGCCTCAAACTGGTCATCATCAATCTCGCGCGCCAGCTCAATCTCAACGTCGTCTTCGACGAATCGTTCAAAGACGCCAACAAGTTCTCGCTCTCGCTCAGCGACGTCACGCTTGGCAAAGCGCTCGATGTCCTGTTGCTGTAAACCAAAAATATTTTCGAGCAGATTGACCGGCGCACGATCATGATCTACGCCGACAATCAGGCCAATCGCGCGCAGCTGGAGAAGCTGCTGGTCAAGACTTTCTATCTGGGCAACGCCGATCTCAACGAGACGCGCGACATCGTGCAGGCGAATCTCGGCGCGCCGCGGCAGGTCAAAATCAGCAAGCAGCTCAACGCGCTGGTCATTCGCGCCACCGCGCCCGAACTCGCCGTGGCGCAGACGATCCTCGACAGTCTGGACAAGAACCGCTCCGAGGTGATCATTGACGTGAACATTTACGAGGTCTCCAACTCCACTTCGCTCGAAATCGGCAACCAGTTGGCGACCGCCGGGCTGACAACGAGCACGACGACCTACGACTCGGCCGGCAATCCCGTGACGACGACCACGGGAACCGCATCCTCGCTCGCCGACCTGGGCGGATTGGGCCGCGCGGGCGTCTCCGCCATCGCTGGCAGCGCTTTCGGGATCGGCGGCAGTCTCGGCGCGATCATCGGCCTGCCGACCTCGAGCCTCAGTCTGCTGCAATCGAAGGGCAAATCGAGGCTGCTGGCGAACACGCAGATTCACGCGCTGGACGGCGAGAACAACCAGACCGTCGTGGGCCGCAGCGTCCCCATCCGCATCGGAAGCACTTACCCGGCCGGCTACCCCATCGGCGCCACCGGCGGCGCGATTGGCGCGACGGGGACGACGGGGACAATTGATAACATCCAGTATCGCGAAGTCGGCCTGGTCATTGACGTCACGCCCACGATCACCAACGAAGGTTACGTGCAAGTGAAGATGAAGCTCGAATCGAGCAATGTCGAAGCCAGCGGCGCCGATTCCGCCCTCACACCGTCATTCACCAAGCGGTCGTTGACCACGATCTCGCGGGTGCAGGACGGCGTCACGGCGGTGGTCGCCTCGGTCAAGCAGGACAACAAAGGCGACAGCCGCGTCACAATCCCGGTGGTCGGCATGATCCCGATCCTCGGACGTTTGTTCACGACGCCCAAACAGACCAGCAGCCAGAGCGACATCGTGATCACCGTCACGCCGCACATCATCCGCCCCGCCGAGATCAAGCCGGAAGATCACCTGGCGCGATTCTCAGGCACGCAACAATCCGGCCTCACCCAGAGCATTGAAGACGTCGTCTTCCGCGCCCAGGCCGAAGACGAGCATGAGCGCCGTTTGATTTCGCGGCAGCCCTCAACACCGTTGACCACTCCCATTGTTGAAGCGTCCGTCAATACCCCAAACGCCGCTCAAGCTCCCGCAACGGCTAAAGAGAACAGGCCATAAATTTACAAACCTTACAAACTCTTTTCCTCAGCTTTAACACTCTTAACAATCAGTCGGGCATGATCGTGGACGATGAATACAGGTTCGTTGTCTTAATAAACCGCAAAATAAATCGTCAAGAGGACAGATCATGCCAAACAGATTCTCGCAATTATTACTGGCCGCGCTCGGAGTGGCGCTGCTTTTTTCGATTGTCGCCCTCGCGCAGCAGGCAAATTCGTTGCGCGGTCAGGTTGTGGATGAAGTGGGGGACGTCATTCCCGGCGCGACGATCAGCCTGACGCCGGTCGGCGGCGGCAAGGCGCGCACGGTGAAGGCCGTCGCAACGGGCGATTTCGTGATCTCGAACGTTCCCGCCGGCGTGTATGCGCTGACGGTTGAATTCAACGGCTTCGAGAGATACGTCCGAAACGATCTGCAAATCCCGCAGGCATCGCCGCTGAAGATCACGCTGGCGGTCGCGGCGGTCAACGTCGCCACCGATGTCACCGCCGACAGCAAGACCGTTTCAGTCGAACCCGATCAGAACCTGAGCGCCACGGTCCTTGACGAGGATTTCATCAAAAACAATCTGCCGGACAACGAAGACGATCTGCGCGCTTATTTGCAGGCGCTGGCAGGCCCCGCGGCGGGCGGAGTGAGCGGCGGGCAAGGGGAGGCGCAAATCCTCGTGGACGGTTTCAGCGGCGGACGATTGCCTCCGCGCGAAGCGATCTTCCAAATCCGCATCAACCAGAATCCCTTCACCGCCGAGTTCTCCAACCCCGGCTTCGGCCGCATCGAGATCATCACCAAGCCCGGGCGCGATCAATGGCGCGGCAACATTTCATTCAATGCCCGCAACTCCGCGCTCGACGCCCGCAACGCATTCGCGCCGGTCAAACCTGGGATCAGTCAGCAGCGTTACGGCTTCAACCTGAGCGGGCCGATCATTGCGAACAAGGTGTCGTTCTTCGCCAACTACGAACAGCGCGGCCTTGAAGGCGGCGCCACAGTGACGGCCACCACGCTCGACGGCCCCCAGGTCTTCAACGTTCCGGCGCCGAGCAGCAACAGGAATCTGATGCTGCGCGCCGATTACCTGCTCAACAATCGCAACACGCTCAACGCGAGCTATATGTTCTTCGGCTCCGAGAGCGACAACCGCGAATTCGCCGTGCGCTTCGGCGGTTTCGGCGGAGGCCCTGGCGGTGGAGGCCCCGGTGGGGGTGGTTTTGGCGGCGGCGGATTCGGTGGAGGATTCGGCGGCGGCGCCACGGGCGGCAGTGGCAATTACACGCTGCCCGAACGCGGCTCCAATTCGACCAACAACAATCACACGCTGCGCCTCGCGGAGACGTTCATCATCAATTCGACCCTGCTGCTCGAATCGCGGTTGCAGTTACAGCGCGAGAGCAGCCGGGCGACGGCGAATACCACGGGCGTGGCGATCAACGTGCTCGACGCTTTCAATGGCGGCGGGGCGACGTGCTGTCCGAGCGAGACGGACACGACAGGCGCCGAGTGGCAGCAGTACCTGACGTGGACGAAGAAGAAGCACACACTCAAATTCGGCGTCCAGTTGCTGCGCGACAATGTCCGCAATTACAGCGAGAACAATTTCAACGGCACGTACACGTTTGCGAATCTCGAACAATACCGCCAGGCAATCAACAATCCGCAGACTGCGCGCGCCCAGCAGTTCACCATCAACATCGGCGACCCGTTGCTGCGTTATTCGCGCACTGAATATTCGTGGTTCGCGCAAGAGGACTGGCGCGCCAGCCCGGGGCTGACACTATCGTTTGGCCTGCGCCACGAGTTCCAATCGCAGCTCGACGACAAGAACAACTTCGCGCCCCGCGCCGGCGTCGCCTGGTCGCCGTTCAAGGATCGCAAGACCGTCTTCCGTTTCGGCGGCGGGCTGTTTTATCAGCGGCTGACCGGCAGCCTTTACGAGAACACGCTCCGTTATGACGGCGTGACGCAGCAGAGCATCGTCATCCCCAATCCGCTCTACCCCGATCCGTTCGCGGGTGCCCCGAACATCGCCGTCAGCAACACCGTCAAGCGCACGCTCGATCCGAATCTAAAGGCCCCCTACACGATCAATTTTTCCGCGACCGTCGAGCGGCAACTGCCTTACGGGCTGAACGGGTCGGCGTCGTACATCCACGCGCGCGGCGTACATCAATTCCGCATGCGTAACATCAACGCGCCGCTGCCCGACAGCGGCGCGCTACCGTTCGGCGACACCGGCGCCCTTTACCAGATCGAATCGTCGGCGAACTCGAAATACAATGGGCTGCTCTTCCGCCTCGACCGGCGGCTGGGGCGGTCATTCATGCTCTTCGGCAACTACACGCTCTCATGGACGAACAGCGATTCCGATGGCGCGATGTCGCTGCCGGCGGACAACTACAACCTCGCGGCTGAATGGGGACGCGCCTACACCGACCGCCGTCATTCGGTCTTCGTCGGCGGGCGCGTCACGCTGCCATACGGTTTCAACCTGTCGCCGATGATCACGGCATCGTCAGGCTCGCCCTTCAGCGTCACGACCGGCTTCGACGATAACGGCGACACGAGCTTCAACGACCGTCCGGCTGGCCTCGCGCGCAACGCCAACCTGCCCGCGAGCCTTTATTCATTGATCCCGAACCATTGTATCTCCGGCTGCCAGCCCGGAGGCTCGCCGGTGTTGTTGCGCGATTACCTGCAAACCAATTTCCCGAACGGCGTGAAGGCCGAAAGTCCGGGCGCGTTCAACGTCAACCTGTCAATCAGCCGCACGTTCAGCTTCGGCCAGCGCAAGGACGCGGGCGGGCAGCAAGGGCCTGGCGGTTTTCCCGGAGGAGGCGGACGTCCGGGGATGGGGCCTGGCGGGATGGGCGGCGCCCCGTTTGGCGGCGGCGGTGAGAACGGACGCTTCAACGTGCAGTTCACGGCGCAGATCACGAATCTCTTTAACCGTGTGAACTACGGTTCGTATAGCGGCGTGCTCGGTTCGCCGTACTTCCTGCAACCGAGCAGCGCTGGCGGCGCGCGTCAGTTTGAACTTGGCGTCAGATTCAGCTTTTGAGCGGACGTAATCCATCGTCAAGATTATTGTGAAGCTTATGCGTTGGTGGATGTGACCGGATGCGTCGTCATCGCCAGTGAATGACACCGCCTGACTTTGTAAAACAACATTTCGATAAGCTTGTTTCGCCGCCGAAGCGGCGCGTGGGATTCGTCCGCGCCGCTTCGGCGGCTATTTGCGTCATATCGGCTGAAGACTCTGTCATTATTGGCCGTTTGCAACATCGAACTCTCGCGACTTAACAATAATTGCCGTCAAAACAGCGCAAGCAAACGCGGTGGCGCCGTTCAAACAACACGGCGATCAAGCCCGATTCAATCACTCAAAATTGATAGCAACGATTGCGCGGATGAAGAGATGAGCAAGACAAGGACTCGCTCACGGAGACGAAAACTTATTCAAGCCTTTTGTAGAAGGAGCAGAGCATGCACATGCAGCTTGGCAATTCCGACAACCTTCATCATCAACCACAAGAAATTTCCTGCTACTCATCCGGCGTGGCCCATTTCTTTTCACGCCGGTTCAACAAACTATTCCGCAGTCCATTGACGTTTGTCCTGCTGGTTTGGGGATTACTGTTTATGATCCTCGGCGTCACGCTCGCTTACGCGCGAGACGCCAGCCACGCCGTCAATCAACAGGTAGTTCCGCGGCGACTGGCGGCTGTCGCGCCCCAGCGGACGCGGAGGTGACGGCCGCATGCCGAGCGTACTGGTCATCATGCAACCCGCCGAAGCGGAACCGCTGACGCAATATTTACAGGCCGAAGGCTTTGCGGTCGAACGAGCGACGGACGGCCCAGGCGGCGTCGAACGCGCGCTGACGGGCGATTTCGCGCTGGTCATCCTCGAAGCCCCTCCGCTGGAGCCGAGCGGCGTCGGCGGCGCCGAACTCCTGCGGAGAATTCGTCAGCGCTCGCTGCTGCCCGTGCTGATGGTCTCCGCCGAGTTGAACGATGCGGAAAGGATACTGGCGCTCGAACTCGGCGCCGATGATTACCTGCACAAGCCCTATCTGCCGCAGGAGCTGATGGCGCGCGCGCGGGCAATTCTGCGCCGCGCCGGCGCGGGCGTCTGCGCCTTCCAGCATCTGCTCAAGGCCGGCGACCTGGAACTGGATAGACTGAAACGCACGGTCAGCAAGGGCGGCGCGGAGATCACGCTGACGACGGCGGAATTCGATCTGCTCGAATTGCTGTTGCGGCGCGCCGGTCAGGTCGTGATGCGGGAAGAGATGGCGCGGGCAATCCTGGGCCGCCCGCTCAACTACAACGACCGCAGCATTGACATGCACATCAGCAACCTGCGCCGCAAACTCAGCGGCGCGCACAAAGGCGCCGGGCGCATCAAAGCGATTCGCGGCGTCGGTTATTCATTTACCATTTCGTAATCAAACATTCGGTAAAACAATGAATCAGATTTATGAGGAGAGAGGGAATTTAACTGCCGCCCCGCCGGCTGAAGTTCATCAGGCGACTGGCTGGCCAGATGGCCCGCCAGATGGCCAAACGGATGACGAGCTGGTCGGCTCGGCCACGCGCGGCGACGAACGGGCGTTCGATGAGCTGGTGGCGCGCCACCGCCCGATGATCTTCCGCGTCGTCCGCCGCTTTTTTCAAAGGCACGACGAGATTGAGGAACTCGCTCACCTCAGTCTGGTAGAGGCGTGGATCGCCATCGGCTCGTATCGCGGCGGCGGCGCGCACTCTTTCGCGGCGTGGCTGGCGCGCATCGCCACCAATTCCTGTTACGACGAATTGCGCAGGCGCAAGCGCCGTCCGGAGAACGTCATCAGCCAGCTCAGCGATGGCGAAACGATTTTTCTTTTCGAGCGGAAACCCGCCGGCGAGACAGGTGGTGAAGTCGAAGCCAGATTGATCTCGCGCGATCTGGCGGACAAGTTGCTCGACTCGCTGGAACCCGACGACCGCAAGGTCTTCGTCATGCTCAAGTCCGAGAACTACTCCGTCGCCGAGATCGCCAGGAACGTCGGCTGGACGGAGAGCAAAGTGAAGAATCGCGTCCATCGCTCGCGCTCGATTCTGCGACGCAGGTCGCGCAGACTGGTGTAAGGGCCCCGGCATTTTGCTTCCTCAGCTTGTTCTCCGTTGCGGAAAGGTTAGGGGTTGTCGTAGAAGGGTCAGGATTGCGTTTTTCCCACCCGACCCAGGTGCTGCTCTAGCCAGTCGCTCACCCACCTTTCCGCAACGGAGAGCTTGTTTTTCCCGCTTGACTCTGGAGCCTGCTCCAGAGTGTAGAATCGCTCCATGAGTTCAGAGTCCCTGCGCATTGGAGAAGTGGCGTCGCGCTCCGGCGTGAGCATTGATACGGTGCGGTATTACGAACGGAGAAAGCTTCTACCACCCGCCCGCCGCCGACCCCCGTCAATCCCCATGCCGGCGGATCAGTTCATTTGTCAGGTCTGCTCCTGGCGCCCCTCACCGCGTACCCGTCGCGGCAGGAGCGGCGTGCGCCTTGAGCAGTCTCTTCATCTCCGCCACGACTGAAGCATATTTCGGATCAGCAGCGAGGTTTCTGTATTCGCCAGGATCGCGCTCGTGGTCGTAAAGCTCCTCTCCTTGCCGGCCATCGTCCCATTCGGTATGGCGCCACCGTTCAGTACGCACCGAGTAGCCCGCCACCCGGCCACGCTGCACCTGGGTGTAAGCCGCCCGTTTCCACGCGCGCTGAGGCTCGTCGAGCAGCGCGACGAAACTGCGGCCTTGGAGGCGCGCGGCGCGGGCAAGCCGCCGAGTTGCGCCAGCGTCGGGTAGATATCCACGAACTCCACGAGCCGCGCGCTGCTCCGGCCTCTGGCCTTCATCCGCGGCCCAGCGACAATGAGCGGCGCGCGCGCCGACAGCCCGCGGTGAAGTCGCCGTGCTCGCGGAAGAGTTGCGGCAGGGTCGTGATATTGGGGAGTCTCGCGCGGAAGTTGGTGTTGTTGTCGAGCGCGAACGACATGCCGACGTGCGCAAAGGTGATTGAGCTGCCCATCGCGCACGGTCCGCACCAAAGAATTTCTCTACATCCGCAACTTTCGCCCTGACCGCTGGCGGGCCGGTGATCCGGGCTGAGCTTTGTCGCGCCGGAGAAGGTGCGCTTCAAATATCAACTGGCCGGCTTTGACCGGGAATGGGTTGACGCCGGAACGCGGCGTGAAGCTTTCTACACCAACCTGCCGCCGGGCCAGTACACATTTCGCGTGATCGCGTGCAACAACGACGGCGCCTGGAATGCCGAGGGCGCGGCTTATGCGTTTTACCTGCGGCCGCACTTCTATCAGACCTGGCGGTTCTATGCGTTGTGCGCCGGCGCGGCGCTGCTGGCGGGCCAGGGTGTTTACCATTGGCGCGTCAAACAGGTGAAGGCTCGTTACGCGGCGGTCTTCGCCGAACGCAACCGGATGGCGCGCGAACTGCACGACACTTTGTTGCAGGGTTTCAGCGGCATCGCCCTGCAACTCGAAGCAGTCACGCACAAATTGAACGGCGCGCCGCAAGCCGCCAGAGACCGGCTCGAACGGATTCTGACGCAGATTGACAACTGCCTGAAGGAGACGCGCCGTTCGGTCTGGGAGTTGCGCTCGCAGGCGCTGGAAGGCGGCCACCTGCCGGCGGCGATTGCCAATCTCGCTCGCTCGCTGACCGAAGAGACGCAGATTGAAGTCAGGGTCGAGACGTTTGGCGCAGCCCGTCAACTGCCGCAAACCGTCGAAGAGAATCTGCTGCGGATCGCGCAGGAAGCCGTCACCAACGCCGTCCGCCACGCGCACGCGCGAATGATCAACATCGAGGTTCACTTCGAGCGCCGGTCGGTCGAACTGCTGGTGCGTGATGACGGTTGCGGTTTCACGGCGGATAACCCAGCCTGGGCGGTCGAATCGCATTACGGGTTGATCGGGATGCGCGAACGCGCCGCGCAACTCAAAGGCCGCTTTCAGGTGAGTAGCGCGCCGGGCGCAGGCGCCCGGATCAGCGTCAGTGTCCCAGTCAATGAATAATCGAGTTGAGCCAATTCGCATTCTCTTCGCCGACGATCATCCGATCGTGCGCGAAGGCTTAGCCGCGCTGCTCTCGACGCAAGCCGAGATGGTCGTCATCGGCGAAGCTGAAAATGGGGAGCAGGCGCTGGAATTCTTCCGCCGGCACATTCCCGACGTGACGCTGATGGATTTGCGCATGCCGGTGATGAGCGGCCTGGAGGCGACCATCGCCATCCGGGCTGAATTCCCGCACGCCCGCATAATTGTGCTGACCACTTACGATGGCGATGAAGAGATTTATCGCGCCTTGCAGGCTGGGGCGCGTTCCTACCTGCTCAAGGATTCCCTGCGCAAAGAACTGCTCGAAGTCATCCGCGCCGTCCACGCCGGCGAGCGGCGCATTCCCGCCGCCATCGCCCAGCGTCTGGCCGAACATCCTTATCACTCGGAATTGACCGCGCGCGAACTCGAAGTCCTCAAACTGATCGTCAAAGGGCTGGCCAACAAAGAAATCGCGGCGGCTTTATTCATCTCCGAACCGACCGTCAAAACTCACCTCGCCCGGGTCTTCGCCAAGCTCGGCGTCGAAGACCGCACGCAGGCTGCGACGCAGGCGCTGCGGCGCGGCATCATCCACTGGGACTGACCGCTCCGGCGCACAAAAAATCCCGAAAAATCATCCTTTCGGATGATGGCGGATGGCGCTGCTTTCCCTATCATCCACCCAAGTTGTTCTACTCCGTAGTGTCAGCATTTTTAATGAAGCGACCTGGATCGTCCAGTTCGCGGATTCCGCTGGAGGAAATCATGCAGAAAACATTCAATCGCTTTTCCCGAATCATGCAGTTGGCATGGTTATCCGGCTGCTGGCTGCTGGCCGCAGGTCTGGTAGCCGTTAATGCGCAAACCAATGTGGGCCGCATCTCGGGCAACGTCAGCGACGCTTCTGGGGCCGTCGTGCCGGGCGCGACGGTGACGGTGACGAACGAAGAGACCCGGCTCACGCGCACGACGACGAGCGACGAAAGCGGCTTTTACCTGCTGACGAATCTGCCCGCCGGCAATTACAGCGTGGCCGCCGAGCGGCAGGGTTTCAAGAAGACTCTGAAGGCGGGCAACAGTCTGGTCGCCGACGGGCGGCTGACGTGGATGTCACGCTGGAAGCGGGCGCGCTCTCCGACACGGTCGAGGTTAGCTCGAATGCCGGCGAGACAGTCAACACCACGTCGGGCGAAGTGGTGCGCGTCGTGGACGGGCAGCAGGTGCAGGACCTCTCGCTCAACGCGCGCAACTACCTGCAAGTGGTCACGCTGATTCCGGGCGCGCCCCTGCTCGATGACGAAGACCCGCTCGGCCAGAGCGTGAACGGCAACACCGCCCGCCCGATCAACGGCAATCGCGGCAACGCCAACAACCTGACGATTGACGGCGGCTTCAATCTCGATTCGGGCAACATCGGCAATCAGACCAATAACGTCGGCCTCGACTTCATCCGCGAGGTCAAGATTCAGACCTCGAACTTCTCCGCCGAGTACGGGCGGCAAGCGGGCGCGGCGATCAACATCGTCACGCGCGGCGGCACGAATCAGTTTCACGGCAGCCTCTACGAGTTCCTGCGCAACGAGCAGCTCGACGCCAATAATTTCTTCAGCAATGCCAGCAACCTGCCGCGCTCGCCGCTGCGCTTCAACAACTTCGGTTACAGTCTTGGCGGCCCCGTTCGCAAAGACAAGCTCTTCTTCTTCGTCGGGCAGGAATGGAAGTACGTCCGCCAGGGCATCCTCCCGCTGCGCCGCACGCTGCCGACGCGGCGCGAGCTGGCCGGCGATTTCTCGGCGCGCGCGGGACTCTTGCTCCGCGACCCGCTCAAAACCGGCGCGTGCAATGCCGGCAACCAGACTGCCTGTTTTCCGGGCAACGTCATTCCGGCGGGCAGAATCACCGCCGATGGCCGCGCCATCGCGGCCTTCTACCTGCAAAGCATCGGACTGGCCGCGAGCTTCGACGACCGCCCAGTGGCCAACAACGCCGTCTTTCAGAATCCGAGTCCGTATGACTTCCGCCAGGAGTTCGCGCGGATTGATTATCAGCTCAATGACCGGCACACCATCTATGGCCGCTACCTGCATGACCGGAACATCAACATTGATCCGCTCGGCATTAACGGCGGGAACCAGTTGCCCAATGTGCCGACCCGCCGCAATCGTCCGGGCACGGGGCTGCTGCTGGCGCACATCTGGGCGATCAATCCGCGGTTGATCAATGAAGCGAAAGCCAACGCTTCGTGGAACGGGCAGCGGATCATCGCCGTCGAGACCTCGGCTGACCGGGCGAAGTATGGCTTCACCTTCCCCCAGGTCTTTCCGGCCGGCGGGCGCTTCCCCAACGCGATTCCGGCGATTGACATCAACGGCTACCCGACGGCCGGCGTGCGCGGGACGGCCAGTGCCCTGATCTCGCCGGCCACCGACATTTCATTGACCGATAACCTGAGCCTGACGCGCGGCTCGCATGCGTTCAAGACCGGCCTGCTGGTGGTGCGCAGCCGCAAGGATCAGAATGGCCAGAATGTCCCCTATTCAGGCTCGATCAGCTTCAATACCGGGAGCAATCCGAACTCGACCGGCAACGCGCTGGCCGACGCGCTGCTCGGCAACTTTCGCACCTATACCGAGGCGGCGGGCGAACCTTACGGCTTTTTGCGCTACACGCAATTCGACGCTTACGCGACGGACAACTGGAAGCTCAATCGCCGCTTGAGCCTCGAGCTGGGCGTGCGTTACCAGTACGGCCAGCCGTTCAGGACAAGCCCGCCGCGCAGCGCGTCAATAACAATGCTTTGCGGCCCTACAAGGGTTACACCGCGATTCAGATGCGGCTCAGCGATGCGATCTCCAATTACCACGCGCTGCAACTCTACGCCACCAAACGCAAGGGCGAGCTGACGCTGACCGCCAGCTACACCTGGTCGAAGGCGCTGACCAACGCCAGCAGCGGCGTGGAGAATTCCGAAGAGCCGTTCGCTCAGGGCTTCAATTACGGCCCGGCGACTTTCGACCGCCGTCACGTCTTCGTGGCGACCTACACCTGGCGGTTGCCGTTCTTCCGCAAGTGGGCGGAGTGGGCGGAGCGTTTTTGTCGGGCTGGGAGGTGAGCGGGATCACGCGTTTTCAATCCGGCCCTTATCTGACGGTGGTGCAAAGCTTCGCGGGACTGCCGGGCATCGGCAACCGGCGCGCGGATTACCTGGGCGTTGCGATCCCGGTTGACAACAAAACCCCGCAGCGCTGGTTCAATACCGACGCCTTCGCCTGCGCCCCCGACACGACCGGCGCGCCCAGCAGCACAGCCTGTTCCGCAACCGGGACGGGCGGTTTCCGGCGCGGCAATACAGGCGTCGGCGCCGTCAGCGGGCCGGGGATTCAGAACTGGGATTTCACACTGCGCAAGCAACAGGCGCTGACTGAGAAGATCAGACTGCGGTTCACGGCGGACTTTTTCAATCTCTTCAACCACACGAATTTTCGCGGGCTGAATGTCAACCGGTCGAATGCCGATTTCGGCTCGGTCACACAGGCTGCGCCCGCGCGCAGCCTCCAGCTCGGGCTGAAACTCGAGTTTTGATGAATGCAGGAGTCGTTTCTGTCGTCTGTGACGACGCCCGGAAACAATGAAAGAGGGCAGGACAGGTTTGTAACCTGAATCCCCGGATAAGAAGTCAGTGAAATCAGCAACTTACATAGGCTCACGATTTGGTGTCAGCGAGAACCCAGTAAATATTGGGCTATTCGCCGACCGCCCAAAACTGAATCTGAGAGTTCGTTCATTGGCCTTTTCACCCA